>ENA-OQBT01000586-OQBT01000586.1-human-gut-metagenome-genome-assembly--contig:-NODE-586-length-21123-cov-2.239379_pt1 | contig 21123 bp, 27 predicted proteins | sample MGYA00242749_ERZ504557 | MGnify/ENA primary metagenome ERZ504557 (study PRJEB26092, sample SAMD00036243) | human gut metagenome | host: Homo sapiens | study: EMG produced TPA metagenomics assembly of... | reverse complement strand
TTATTTTTATCTTCTTTTATCACGAGGAGTGAATGAAATGAGTAAACATTTTTTCAAAAAAAACGTTAGCTACAACATTAGCAGTGGCCGCTTTAACAGGCTTCGGATTCCTTGCTACAGACGTAAACGCTGCTTACCAATTAAGTGACGAAGTAACAACTGCTACCCCTGCATTATTGGAAGCAACTGAAATCGGTGTTCGCACTTACAACACAACCGATCCTGTATTGGCTAAAGCACCTAACAAAGATGCTATCGTAGTAATGAGCTTTGGTACTACATTCACTGATACTCGTGCTAAAACAATCGATGCGACTATCAACGAAATTAAAGAACAACATCCGGGCGTAAAAGTAGTTACAGCTTTCACTTCCCACATCATTATCGATCGTATCAAAGCTAAAGAAGGTATCACCTACCCTACGCTGAAGAAGCACTCGATCAATTAAAAGCTGAAGGTTACACTCGCGTTGCTTTGGCAACTCTCGACGTAATCCCTGGTATCGAATACAACTATAAAACAGCTGTTTACAATCAGTACAAACATAACTTCAAAAAATGACATTTGGTACACCTCTCATGTACTGGATGGGCCAAGAAGGTCAAACTGACGATATTGCTAAAACTGTACAAGCTGTAGCAACTCAGTTCCCTAAAGTAGGTCCTAAAGATGCTGTACTTATCATGGCTCACGGCACTCCGGATCCTTCCAACGCTTACTATTCCGTAATCCAAGATCGTTTGGAATCGGCCGGTCTTCACAACACTTACATCTACACCGTAGAAGGATGGCCAAGCCTTGAAGACATCGTTCCTCAATTGAAAGCAAAAGGCATCGAACATGTAACCCTTATGCCATTCATGATGGTAGCCGGCGACCATGCCAACAACGATATGTCCGGTGACGAACCTGATTCCCATAAATCCATCTTGTTGCTGACGGCTTCAAAGTAGACACTTACATCCATGGTCTTGGTGAAAACCAGAAAATCCGTGACCTCTTTGCCGCTCATGCCGATGAAGCTTGGCAAGCTCTTCAAAACGACGCTAAATAAGATATAACACTGTAAGGTTCATATTATTGCCAAAACGCACTTACAAGCTAAGACGTTTTGACCAACCAAAAGCGTTCTATACATAAGGAGGCTGTAATAAAATGTAGAGCATATCACATTTTACTTACAGCCTCTTTTAATTGCTATATTTGGATCTATAAAAGTGCCATACGCACCATATAACGATAGGCACCATATAACCATACGCAACACATAACCATAGGCAACCACCATCACCTGTGGTATAGTACAAGTATGAGTTTGCGAAACAGATTTTACTAAAGCTTGTTTTGGAACCGCTATGAATTACCTGCTTACTCACAGGTAATACTTTTACGTACTTTTTATCTACTGTCAGGCAGGTGTATTATGAGAAAATTTTCACGCTTAACCATTATTGTAATGGCGATGACAGTCATTATGGCTATCCTCGCCGGCTGCGGTAAAACCGATTCCACATCATCCGCAGCACCCGTACTTTAACCTATAAGGATCAAACCTATACGGTGCCGGCCAAACCGGAACGAATTGCGGTACTTGCCAATTCCCTACTCTATTTCATGGATGCCATTGATGCCAAATCCATCAGCCGCGTAGAAACGCAGGATGACATGCCCGCTCACCTCAAAGAATTACCTTCTTTAGGGCAGACCGCCAACATCAACATGGAGCAACTTATCGGTTTGAAACCGGACCTCGTAATCGGCCTCAGCAATCAGCACAGCAAATTTGAAGGCCAATTACAGAGTAATAAATTACCGTATATTTTAATTTCCTATGACGGTATTAAAGACAATGTGCCCCTCATTGAATTCTTAGGCCAACTGACCAATCACGAAGAGAAAGCTAAAGAAGTTATTGCCCAGTACAACAGCAAAATTGACAAAGTCAAAAATGCCGTTAAAAATGTACAACCGGCCCGCGTAGCCGTGTTGCGCGCTACCGGTAAAGCGGTAACCGCTGAAACTACCTTAGCCGTAACAGCCGCTATGGTTCAAGAATTAGGCATGCAGAATGTGGTGTTACAACATGGCGATTTTGATAAATCTGCCAAGACCATTCCGTACTCCTTAGAAACGCTCGCTTCCGACGATCCGGACATCATTTTTGTTTCCACCATGGGTAAAAAAGATGAAATTACCAAAACTATGGAAAAAGAAATGACCGGCAATCCGGCATGGCAAAATCTTAAGGCTGTAAAAAACGGTAAAGTATTCTACTTACCATCGAATTGGTTCTTATTGAATCCGGGCTTACAAACACCGGAAGCCATGGCTGAGCTTGTTAAAATGGCCTATGGCATCGATGTAACCTTCTAAATTAAGCCCCTAAGAAAAGTTATTAACATCAGTGCAAAATCGCATGTAATTTAACACTGAAAATATAAAGAGGGATTAACGAACAGACGATATTATATCGTTATACGTTAATCCCTCTTTTTATTCACTTGATTAATCGGATTATAGGGCATGGATCATTCTGCCTGCTGCACAAGCCCTTCAATTTTAATGTACGGGCTGTTATCGGGACCCTCTTCAATGAGAGCATCAACAGCGAACACTGTTTTTAGAAGCTCCGCTGTCATGACCTCTTTAGGACTGCCCACAGCTGCCAAATGACCTTCATGAAGTACGGCCACCTGATCCGAATATCGAGCCGCCTGATTCAATTCATGAAGTACCATGACAACCGTAAGCCCCTGTTCACGATTCAAACGGCGCAATAGTTCCATCACTTCAAACTGATGATTAATATCCAAATAAGTCGTCGGTTCATCCAAGAGAAGAATATCCGGCTCCTGCGCCAACGCCATGGCAATCCACACGCGTTGCCGTTCCCCGCCGGACAAAGACGATACCGGCTGATTGCGCAAATGCGTCGTCTTCGTTACAGTCATAGCACTCTCAACGGCTTGACGGTCTTCACCGGCCGTATTGCGCCACCAATTTTGATGAGGAAAGCGCCCACAATAGATAAGCTCTTCCACCACCATATCGCGCGGTACTTCCGGCGACTGCGGCAAAAATGCCATCCGCTGTGCCAACGTGCGCGGCGAATAGGACGACGCCTTTTGACCGTTAATATAAATCGTGCCACTAATAGGCTTTACACTGCCCGTAATGCACTTTAAGAGCGTACTTTTACCGCACCCATTCGGTCCGATAAGTGTCGTAATGGCATCAGTCGGTACCTCCCAAGTGATACCTTTTAAAACATCTTTTTGCTCAAAAGAGACCACTATATCCTTCACCGTAATAGCCGGCACCGCTGTTGTTGCCGAGGCTTGTGCTTGATTACTCATAGTCATCATGCATCCCTCCGCAACAAATATAAGAAGAACGGCGCACCGAAGAAGGCCATAATAATGCCTACAGGCACTTCTACGGGGCTAAATAGCACACGCCCCAACGTATCACTCATAACGAGTACTGCAGCCCCTAAAAAAGCTGAGCCCGGCAATAAGAATTTATAATCGGACCCAATCAGCATGCGGGCTACATGCGGAATAACGAGCCCTACAAAGCCGATAAGACCGGCCACACTAACTGCACTGGCAGCGAGGAACGCAGCCACCGCCGTCATGGTAAAACGGGTCTGTTCCACCGGTAAACCAAGTCCTTTGGCCGTTTCATCACCAAGACTTAAAATTGTCAAGCCGCTGGGAACCTAAAAAAGCCGTCAACAAGCCGATGACCGTATATGGTGCCAAGAGGTATACCTGTGGCAGCTGCGCGCCGAAAGGCCCCTACCATCCAGAGTAAGGCACCTTGCACGCGATCACCATAGAATACGAGCAACGCGGAAATCCCGGAACCCAAGAAAGCCGCCACGGCCACCCCGGCCAAAATAATACGAGTCGGCCGAATCCCGTTTTTCCACGCTAAGGCATACACCATGAGAGCTGCCGCCAAAGCGCCAACGAAGGCCACTAAAGGCACTAAATACTCCCAGCTCGGAAAGAGAATGAGGATTATAACCCCGGCCAAACCGGCCCCCGAAGAAACACCCACAATCTGCGGATCTGCCAGCGGATTTTTCATTACAGCCTGCAAAATAGCGCCGGCTACGGCCAAATTGGCGCCCACCAAAGCGGCTACAATATTACGAGGAAAACGGATATTCCAAATAACCATCTCCTGCGTATCCTTGAGTTCGGAGCTCCATAAAGTATGCCAAATTTTCGCCATCGTAATATCGGCGGAACCGAATACAAGGGAAATAACCATGGCCGCCAAGGCTAAGGCCAGAAAGAGAAGGACCAGAAAACTTCGTTTCACATTGCGATGCCGCTCATTCGGCAAAACTTGGCCTACTTCGGCCCCATTTTTGGTATCATTACTCTGATTAGTCATTTTTCTTCGACTCGTTGTCTTGGACAAACAACATGCCGTCACGTTTTACGCCCGTATAAAGAAGCGCGTTTACCACGGAAGCGGCAATCGGACTGCCACCTTTATTGCCTTTAACCGTAATGTACGGTACCGGAGATACTTCCATTAAATAATCTTTCGATTCGGCAGCGCCTACGAAACCAACCGGAATACCGATGATAAGCGCCGGTTTAACCCCTTCTTCCAAAGCGAGACGCAACACTTCATAAAGAGCGGTCGGAGCGTTACCGATGGCCACGATTTGACCGTCCAATTGTTTACCGAACGTACGCATAGCGGCGATAGAACGTGTTACGCCCAATTCTTTCGCCAATTCAGCCACTTTTTCATCTTTAATGAGCAATGCACTTCACTGCCGCGAAGAGCCAACGCCGGTTTATTGATGCCGGTGCGAACCATTTCTACGTCGCAATACACATGAGCACCGTTCTGCAACGCTTCAATGCCTTTTTTAACCGCATCAGGACTGGTACGAACGAGCTGCGCGTATTCTACGTCACCCGATGCATGAATAGTACGGGAATATACGCGCACTTCATCATCGGTGAGGTTTAAATCTTTAACATATGGATAAATGATTTCCATACTTTTATCTTCAATGGCTTTAGGGTTTTTAATGTAATCCACTTGTTTTGTCCTCCCATAAATCACAGAACTCCTGAGCCGTGGAAATGGTCATAGCCCCTTTGGCAGGCTCCGGACGATCAATAACAATGATATGTAAACCTAGATCAATAGCAGCTTGTAACTTCGTATCGGAACCACCTACGAGGCCGGAGTTTTTCATGACCACCACGTCTGCCTTCGTATCGGCAAACATAACCTTGTTCATATCATAACTGAACGGTCCCTGCATGGCAATAATTCGTTTTGGCGACACGCCAGGTCTTCCATGATTCCCAGCACTTCCGCCGTCGGCAATACGCGGTCCAAACGTCAATATCCTGAAGGGCTTCCGCTTTGGCAAAAATCCCCATCGTCTTGCTCCCCGTTGTCAAATAGACACGCTTATGCAAGCTGCTTGCCAATTTACCGGCCAACGCGGCCGCCTCAACTTCATTACTTACATGATGAAGTTTATCATAATCCGGCAGCGGCACTTCCTTGCGTTCAAAACGAAGGAACGGTATATTCATCTCTGCCGCCGCATCCCGCGCCGTAGCGGTAACTACGGCTGCGTACGGATGGCTGGCATCGATTAAAAGACGAATCTTTTTATCGGCAATAATTTCTTTCATCGCCTCTTTGTCGAGGCGCCCCGTATGCACTTCGATCCCTTCATGAGCCGCCAGTTGCGCCCCATATTGCTGACCACCGATACGAATACGGGTTCTTTGGTAGTTTCACGAACGGTAACCGCCAAATTGCGACCATCTAATGTGCCCGCAATGACCCAAATCATAATTTGTAGCCTCGAGGGGTAATCATGCGGCCGTTTTCAACATAAGTCTGGCTGTTGCCGATAATAACCAACGTCTGCATATCGATTTCTTCTTTAGTAAAGTTTTCCAAATCGGAAATCACCATATGCTGACCCGGACGACCCGCTTTTTGAACAATGCCGACAGGAGTTTTAGGGTCGCGATGTTTAAGCACCAATTCACGCACTTCGTCCAAATGTTTAACGCGTTTTTTACTGCGTGGATTGTAAAGGGCAATAACCATATCCCCTTCAGCGCTCAAATCGGCACGTTTTTTAATTAAATCCCAAGGTGTCATAAGATCGCTCAAAGAAATAACGGCAAAGTCGTGCATAAGTGGAGCACCCAATACGGCCGCTGCCACATTAACAGCACTGAGCCCCGGCACAATATCCACTTGCGGACGGTTTTCAGCCGGTACTTTGTTGGCCAGTTCCATAACGAGACCGGCCATACCGTAGATGCCGGAGTCACCACTGGAAATAACCACTACTTCGTGACCTTCAATGGCTAAATCCACCGCCTGCTGACAACGGTCAACTTCCTGCATCATAGCAGTGCCCACTTTTTCTTTGTCCGCAATTAAATCGGCGATGAGGTCGAGATATGTCAAATAACCTACCACGCGGTCAGCCGCCAAAATCGCTTCACGAGCTTGCGGTGTCATGAATTCTTCGTTGCCCGGTCCGATACCGATTACTTTGATTGTACCTGGGCGATGGCTACCGTTGTTCGTGGATACACCGTTTTCTTTTGTAGTAATGTTTGGCTCTTGGCCTGTAATAGTGCTGTTGTTTCGCATACGTTGCCTACTCCTATCGTTTCTTTAACAAAATTAGATTCTTCAATATGACTTGCTTCTATGAAAGGCGCCATTTCTTCTTGCGTAAAAAAAGTGAATGGGCCATTGTAACTCTCGTACTGCTGCCAATAATCCCACTTCATCGGCTTTGACAATCACCGATGCGGCAGATGCCACACTCTTGGGCGAACGATTCACATTGGCCAATGAATCGTTAACGGCATGTAAGATCAATTCTTTCGGCGTGTCACGGCGACAGCCGATACCCACCGTCATTGTCGGCGGTCTAAGCACCAAGGTGCGCGGTCCAAAGGGCAATAATAAATCGGTAATGACTACGCGCGCTGCATTTTCGCCGCCCGTTTCGCAAGTAGCCTTGCCCGTTACGGTATGCGGATTAAAACGAATGAGTTCAATCCCCTGCGCTTTGGCTACCGCTTCATACTCATGTAAAAAGAACAAGGTATCGTCAATATAATACGGTACCCTTTCACCCGCTACGAGAGCCGAATTAACTTCTCGCAACGTGCTGAAATCTTCTACCTTAAAGCCTAGTTTGCGGGCCAGTACATCCGGTGCGGGAATACCGTTCACGTCCGTAGCCGTCGTGATAACCGGCGTGGCGCCCACAAACTGAGCAATATCCGCCGTCCACTCATTGGCACCGCCGAGATGACCGGACAATAAACTGATGGCAAAATGTCCCTGCTCATCCATGACCACTACAGCCGGATCTTCCGACTTGTGCTTAATGTATGGGGCAATCATGCGCACCACAATGCCCGTAGCCATGATAAAAAGCAGTTTATCATACGATTTAAACCACGTTTCCATATGGGGCTTCATGGAACTGAAAAATTCGGCAGTATCACCACTGGCACGACCTTCTTTTTCAAAACAGTGCACCTCATAATTCGAATCTGCTTCAAAATGATGCCGCAACTTCTGCCCCAATCCGGCGCCATGAACCGTAACGGAAATAATCGCTATTGATTCCATAAGCCTACTCAGTCCTTCGCACTGCGGTACATGTGACTGAAGCCTTTGTCATACAATTTTGACAATTCATAATCACTATCAAGAACCTTGCTGACCACGATCATGGCCTGGCGCAATACGCTTCCTGACTTACGATATCCGCAATCGTTTCCAAAGTACCGCGAATAATGCGTTGATCCGGCCAGGATGCTTTCACCACAATCGCAACCGGTGTCTTAGGCTATAGCCGCCTTTGATGAGTTCTTCGACCACTTTATCCATCATTTGCACGCTAAGGAAAATACACATGGTTGCTTCATGAGCAGCGAGCATGGCCAACTTTTCCTTCGGCGGCATCGGCGTACGGCCTTCAATACGCGTAATAATTACCGTTTGAGACACATTCGGCAACGTGTATTCCTGCTTCAAAGCAGCTGCCGTTGCGAGGAAGGAGCTTACGCCGGGTACTACCGCATAAGTGATGCCCAATTCTTGCAAACGATCCATCTGTTCCTGAATAGCGCCGTAAATAGCAGGGTCGCCGGTGTGTAAACGAACGATAGCTTTACCTTCAGCGGCACCGCGTTTAATAACCTCGATTACTTCATCCAGATTCATAGTCGCGCTGTTATGAATTTCACAATCTTTTTTACAAGCTTTTAAAATCTCCGGATTTACCAAAGAGCCGGCATAAATCACGATATCCGCTTCACTGACTAAACGATAGCCTTTGCGCGTAATGAGCTCAGGATCCCCGGGACCTGCGCCTACAATATGAACTACCGGTACTTCTTGATTCGCCGTCATAACATTCTCGCCTGACATTGTTTTATCTTCACTCATGTTCCGATTTACCTCCTCGGCCTGCTGGCCAACTTAATTGTAATATATAATATAATTCGTATCTTAAATCCAGCATCTATATAACTTTGGGCTTAGCTCAAAGTCTTTATAGTTTTGGCTCGATAATTCGAATCTTAAACGTCAGCCTGTTTAATCGCCGTTACGATAAAAATAGGACTTAACGGGTTTAGTAAATGATACGGCCCCGCTTTACGGAAGCGATTAATCTGCATCTGATAGCCTTCATAGGTGAAAGGACGACCTTTTAAAGCTTTCAAAATGGTATAACCCGTTTCCATCGTCACCGCCGTTACGACAAGGCGACCGCCCGGTTTTAATAAGCGCTCCGATTCATCGAGAATAGCGTCCATACCACCCGCACTGCCACCGATAACGATGGCATCAAGGGCCGGTAAATCCGCCATCCTTCCGGCGCTTTAGCTTCTATAACGGTTAAATTATTGACGCCGAATTTTTTCCGCATTCGCTTTAATGAGCTCAATGCCTTTTTCAAAACGTTCAATAGCATATACATGGCCTTTAGGTGCCCCCAAAGCCGCTTCGATGGAAATTGAGCCCGTACCGGCGCCTACGTCAAGCACATAGCTATCCTCTTGTACGCGCGCTTCATTCAGTACAGCCATCCGAATTTCACGTTTTGTCATAGGCACATCACCGCGAATAAATTCTTCGTCTTCAATGCCGAAAAAATGTCGCATGAATACCTCCTTAGTTTTTTAATTTAACACTTACGATGTTCATGCTGTGAGCTAACTATCGAGGTTAACCTAAAATAATAAACACGGAATGTTCAAATCCCGGTAATTTGGCAATTTCTGCCAACGTGCCCGGTTCAATCCGTTCATCTTCATAACTGAGACGTTCTAAGGCCACCGACTTCGTATCAGCCGGCCAGCCGTGATCCATTAGAATCTGCGCAATGGCCGCCGGATTATGTTCTTTATCCGTCAAAAAGCCAAGCTTACGACCTTCTTCATAGCGAAGCGCCTCTTCCTTCGGCACACGGCCGTGAAAACTCAGTAAATCAGCATCCTGCCATACTTCGCCAATGCGCGCAAAGGCAAAAGTCATGGAACTGATGCCCGGCACCACATCAATAGGCGTATCGGGGAATTTCTTTTTCAAATACGGCAACAAGCTGTAATAACCCGTGTCACCGCTTACCATGACAACCACATCATGGCGCTTGAGCTGTTCTTCAATCCAAAGAGCCAGCTCCGTAAGCTTACCCGTAACCGAATGCGTGAGCTGCCCTTCATGGGCAAAATCCAGTAAAGAGCGTTCGCTGCCTACGAGTACCTTAGCGTCCGCAATCAATTTGAGGCCGCGCGGTACCACATAATCCGGATTACCGGGCCCGATACCTACAACGTAGAGGGTATTTGCCAATGCTCTTCACCTCCGATACGTTTCGCCGTTTCATCAACCGCCAAAATTTCGCCGTCCAACGTGGCAATAATAATGCCCACTTCCGCTTCATTCGCAATATAGCGCTCCGAACGCATAGACGCTCTGTCCGCTACGCGCTGATAGACGCTCGTCAAATGCTCGCGCGCTAAAATCGGCATAGCCGCTTCCGTGGTGCGACACTCCATAATTTCATTGGCCACGGCCGTCGACGCACCGTCAAGCGCCGCATAGGCAACGAGCGTTTCCATACGACCGTCACTCATGCGATTATGGGTGTGAAAACTGCCGGACGCGAGTTTTATAATCTTACCGATATGACCGATAATAACAATCTTTTTAAAACCGACTTTTACACATTGTTCCAGCATAAAGCCGATAAAGTTAGACGTTTCCGCCATCTGATTGATAGCGATACCGAGCACATTCTTGGCCAATTCCTGACCGATGCGCCCCGGCACCAACACCGCCGTTTCATAGCCGGCCGCCTTCATAACCGTGAGCTGCGGCACCAAGGAGTTTTTAAACCCTTCTTCACTCATGGGCTTCACAATACCGGTGGTGCCGATAATGGAAATGCCCCCTTCAATGCCGAGGGTACTGTTTAGGGTCTTCTTCGCCAACACTTCGCCGTTTGGCACCGATACCGTCACGATAACGCCCTGACCGGCCGTGCAAAACTCTTTGAACACGGTGGTCATCATGGTACGCGGTCCCGGATTGATAGCCGGTTCCCCCGGTGGCATAGCAAGGCCCGGTTTCGTCACCGTACCGACACCAAAACCGGCGCGGAACTGAAGCTCGCCGTCAGTCGTCAATTGCACCGTCGTCACCACATCGGTGCCGTGCGTTACATCCGGATCGTCGCCGCCGTCTTTAACAACCGTGCCCCGAGCTTCCGTATCAGATATGACCTCTACCGACTTAATGGGCACATCAATGGGTGTATCCTGCGGATTAATCACCGTCACACGGGAGGGATACTCTTCCGATAGCAATGCCATCAAGGCGCCTTCATGCCGGCGGTGGCACAGGAGCCGGTCGTATAACCGCCACGCATAGCCTCTATATCCATTCATACCTCCTTCGGTGAAAGAATCTTTCACAACTTGATATCATGGTAAAGAGCAGCATAATGTCGCTGCTCTTTAGGGCTCTACTTAGGAGCGGAAATTTACAAATTGCAATTCTACCGGCAAATCCTGTTGTTTCAACATTTGGATAACTTCCTGTAAGGAGTCTTTATCTTTGCCCGTAACGCGCACTTGATCTTCCATGATTTGCGCCGTTACTTTAAGTTTCATGTTTTTGATTAATTTAACCACATCTTTGGCGGTTTCTTTGGAAATCCCTTTTTTAATGGTAATCACCTGACGAACGGTAGCTCCCGAAGCAGGTTCTACTTTACCGTAATCAAGATTTTTAAGCGCTACATTACGCTTAACCATCTTGCCTTTAATAACGTCGATTACGGCGTTTAATTTATATTCATCATCAGAAATCACCTTAATGGTTTCCCCTTCAAGGCTGATTTCAGATTTGCTGCCGCGAAAATCATAACGGGTACCGATTTCTTTTTTAGCTTGGTTTACCGCGTTATCAACTTCTTGCATATTTACTTCCGACACTACGTCAAACGAACAATCTTTGGCCATATATGTGCTCCTTTGCTTTTTAAATAGTACTATTATTATATCATATAGGCCCCGTTCCTCACATAGAAAGGTTTGGAAAATTGAACTTTGTATGAAATTTTTTTATACCTGACAAAACAAATAGACTAAAATAGGTTACAATATACATATAACTACAACTAAATCGTATTAGAAAAATCAAGTTATTGTAATAAAAAATCAAGAAAGCACGCCTATTATGCCAGATACTACAGCTCCAACTGAAAAAAAGAATATAGTAAACGGTGAGCCGCTGTTGACCTTAGTCGTAGCGGATTCAACGCCCTCGCCCTCAAATAAGGGCAAAACAAGACGGCTCTCTATTAACCACTTAGTGCGTCAGGCCGGCGTTTCTCAAGCTATGCGGCGTCGCCTGCGCACGGACGGCATTGTCTATGTGAATCAGAAAGCCGCCTCCTGGCATAGCCTCGTTGTGCCGGGCGATAAGGTAACTATTTACTTACCAAAAGAAGAGCCCACCTTTATCCCTTGGGCGTATGACATTCCCATCATCTACGAAGACGAGCACCTGCTCATCATCAACAAACCGACGGGACTCCTCATGCATCCCACCTCGACCGAGCGTTTTCACACCGTCGCCAATGCGCTCATCCATTATTTTGAAAAAACGAATCAAACGCAGGCCGCTTTTCACCCGGTGCATCGCCTTGATAAAGACACGTCAGGCCTTGTCATCATCGCGAAGAATGCCTTGGTGCAGCACAGTTTTACCAAAACGCACGCGCCCATTCGCAAAATCTACGAAGCTCTGTGTGACGGCTTTTTTCCGGCCAATTTTGCCACCATCCACTGGCCCATTGCCCGCAAAGAAGAGAGCATCATCGAGCGCACCGTAAGTCCTGACGGCAAAGCCGCTCATACGGACATTACCTGCGTCGCCCGCCACAAACGGCTCTCCCACGTTCGCTTTGTATTACACACCGGCCGCACCCATCAAATCCGCGTCCACATGTCTCACTTAGGGTTCCCCCTGGTAGGCGACGATCTTTACGGCGGCTCCCTCGATTTACTCGAAAAGCAAGCTCTCCATGCCATTGGGCTACAATTTGTCCACCCTATGACGCATACGTTCATGAACGTGACCGCACCGCTGCCGACAGCCTGGGAACCCTTGATTTCACAGTACTTAGAGCACAACAAGATTTCTTTTTGACAAAAATTCGCTCGTCCCCCATGTGGCCGCCGCCATAGAGCCCTTCTATTATGCATAAATAGCAGTAGCCCTTTCAGGTTCTTCTTGCTATACTTAACTTGATGTATGACATTCCTTATCAGTTATCAGTATTCCATTACAAGGAGGAAATACTATGCCATTAGTTTCAACAACAGACATGTTTAAAAAAGCCTATGAAGGCGGTTATGCTATTGGTGCATTCAACGTTAACAACATGGAAATTGTACAAGGTATCGTTGATGCGGCTAAAGAAGAACAATCTCCGTTGATTCTTCAAGTATCCGCCGGTGCCCGCAAATATGCAAAACACATTTATCTTGTGAAATTGGTTGAAGCCGCGCTTGAAGACACGGGCTTACCAATCGCATTACATCTTGACCACGGTGATGATTTTGAAATCTGTAAATCCTGTATCGACGGCGGTTTCACCTCCGTTATGATCGACGGCTCTAAACACGATTTCGAAACTAACGTGGCCTTGACTAAAAAGGTTGTTGAATATGCTCACGCACACGGCGTAGTAGTAGAAGGCGAATTAGGTCGTTTGGCCGGTGTTGAAGACGACGTAAACGTAAGTGAAAAAGACGCGCTCTTCACCGATCCCGATCAGGCTGCCGAATTCGTAGAACGTACCGGCGTTGACTCCTTAGCTATCGCCATCGGTACCAGCCACGGCGCTTACAAATTCAAAGGCGAACCGTACCTCGACTTCGAACGTTTGGAAAAGTCGGCAAATTGTTGCCTGGTTTCCCTATCGTTTTACACGGTGCGTCCACCGTACTTCCTGAATTTGTTGAAAAATGCAACAAATACGGCGGCAACATTCCGGGCGCGCAAGGCGTTCCTGAAGAAATGCTTCGCAAAGCAGCGTCCATGTCCGTATGTAAAATCAACATCGACACCGACCTTCGCCTAGCTATGACCGCCTCCATTCGCGAATTCTTCGTGGAAAATCCATCCGAATTCGACCCTCGTAAATACTTGGGCCCTGCTCGCGATGCTATTAAAGGCATGGTACAGCACAAAATTAAAGATGTATTGGGTTCTTCCGGCAAATTATAATCGTAACTCTCAGGCAACAGTTATTTAAAATCCACTGCACATTAACTACCGAGCAGCCTGAAAATTAATCGATAATAAGAAAGCTATATGACGCTATATCACTGATTTTCTTGTGATTTTTTAGCATAATATGCATAACTAAAAAGGGGCAGTTTATCTAATTTTTTAGATTGACTGCTCCCTTTTTTATTGTTATAATGACCTCACAATAAAGAACAACATACAATGCTGACGGATTAGTGGAATTAACCACGTGTATTGTATGCGAAGAAACGCCGACCGTCTGGGCAGAAGATTGCTCAGGCGGTCTTTTGCATATTTTGAAAGCCTTTAAGGGCCTTTCAATCATCAAAAGACTACTAATTTAAGCCTTCTTTTTAAAAGCCATTCTAAACTTCGAAAAAAGACTTTGAGCAGCTTCTTTCATTACAGAAAGGATGATTATATGCGAAATCGTTGGTTAATTGCCTTGGCGGCTATCGGAATTCACATTTCTATCGGCAGTGTCTATGCTTGGAGCGTGTTGACACGACCTATCATGGCGGCCATGGGCTGGTCCCTTAAAGAAACAACTTGGACTTTTTCTTTAGCTATTTTATTCCTCGGTCTTTCCGCCGGTTTATTAGGCAGTTTTGCTGAAAAAATCGGTCCTAAAAAGAGTGGCTTGTTGAGTACCCTCTTCTTCGGTATCGGCATGTTAGGTACGGCTTACGCCTTAGAGCAAAGCAGCTTGACCTTGCTCTATATCTTCTACGGTGTCATCGGCGGTGTCGGTCTCGGCGTCGGTTATATCACACCGGTTTCGACCCTCGTGAAATACTTCCCGCACAATCGCGGTTTTGCCACCGGCCTTGCCATCATGGGCTTCGGCTTTGCAGCCTTAATCGCCGGTCCGTTAATGCAATACTTAACGGCCGCCTACAGCTTGGTGCAAACATTCCAAATCCTCGGCGTGGCGTACATCATCATCATGACGCTCTCGTCGTTATACTTAAAACCACCGACAACGGCTACTACGACTACTGTTGCCGATTCTAAAGATGGTGCCAAAACTGAAACTCCGAAAAAATCTATTTTCAACCGCGGCATGAATGCTCACGAAGCCATGAAAACTTGGCAGTTCAGCGCTTTATGGTGGATCTTCTTCATCAACATCACCTGTGGTATCGGTTTATTGGCGGTTGCTTCCCCAATGGCGCAGGAAATCGTTGGCATGAACGCTACAGAAGCGGCTTCCATGGTTGGTATCATCGGTCTCTTAAACGGTCTCGGCCGCATCGGCTGGTCCACTATCTCCGATTACATCGGTCGACCATTTACCTACATGTTGTTCTTCCTCATCGAAATCTTGGCCTTCTTTGCCTCGGCCATACGAGCAACTCCTTCTTCTTCCAGTTCCTCGTGTTCGCTATTATTACTTGCTACGGCGGCGGTTTTGCTTGCATGCCGGCTTATCTTAGTGACTTATTCGGCACCAAAGCGCTCAGCGCCATTCACGGCCGTGTATTAACCGCTTGGGGCTTCGCCGGTATCGCCGGTCCTATGCTCGTGTCCTTCCTTCGTGAAAGCACCAACAGCTATAGCGGTCCGCTCTTCGTGTTCAGCGCCTTGTTCGTTTTGAACTTGGCCGTGGCTGTGGCACTCAAAGTGTTCACTAAAGATCATCACTTTGAAGCGGAAGAAAAAGTTTTTGATATTAAAAATGGCGACGCTTTGAATGCGTAAAAAATACATTCTTCTTACAATTAAGTATTTAGACATAGTTACACTTGCATACTAAATAACTAAATATATTAAATATGGCTACAGCACAATGTAGATCTCATCTGCATTATGTTGTAGCCATTTCTTATTTCTTATCTAAATTATACTCTGCTGTGTTACCTTCAGATATTTTCGGCACACCTAAAACCTTAGGATCATACTGATAAGTCTTAGTTTGATTTACCGAATCACCATCTTGATTATTTAATTGGTACAATTTTTAACGTTTTTCCCAATGCAGCGAGAACCTTTAATACCGTATCTAGTCGAGGGCTCGTTGTCCCTGCTTCCATTCTGGCAATCACCGGTTGTTTTACGCCGCTTAATACTTCTAATTTTTTCTGACTAATACCTTTCTCGTTACGAGCATCAATCAGTTCACACATAATCGCCGCGCGTAAATCACTGGCCCCTATTTCTTCAGGAGTATATAACTGCTTCTCGACATCTTCCCAAGCGGGACCAATTGCTTTATTCTTCATATGATAATTCACCCCTTTTTATTTCTTCTATTTCTCTATATGCTTTTTCAATTTCTTTTTTAGGCGTCTTCTGAGCTTTTTCATAAAATGATGTAACAAGATATATTTACCATCTTGTATAGTGAAAAATAATACCCTATCTCTTATGGGGCGCAATTCATAAATCTCTCCCTCAATATGTCGTATATACGGCATTCCAGCCGCAACGCCCCGATTTTGTAAAACTTTAATATAATCCCTTATTTTATTAAGTTTTATTCTGCTATCCTTATCCTTACGTTCAGCTAATGATTGCAAATATTCTAAGACAGGAATCTTTCCAGACTTAGTTTTATACAAGTAAATTTAATTCATTAAATGCTCCCCTTAATCATATAATAACTCAAAAGTTATCAAAATTCAATAACTAAAAAGTTATTAAACTAAAATCCCTAAACTTTTATCTAAAGACTACTTTCTAATTTACAGTATAAAACTCCTGCTAATTCATACCAATGGTATGACTCACTTAAAAAGCCCCCTTCTTTCTCAAAATCCTAATGCACTGTACTCGAATGTATGTTAAAATTAATATTGATAGGCTGAAGTTTAATACAGCCTCAAATAGACATTATAGACATTATAAACATTAACTACCATATGAATATCAAGTTGGGAGTATAGTAAATGGTTAACCGATTTTTACAAGGCACTCTTATTCTTACCATTGCCGGCTTTGTGGTCAAAGCATCGGCAGCATCAACTGGATTTTGCTGTCCCGTGTACTCGGCGGTGAAGGGATTGGGATCTACCAAATGGCGTTCCCGATTTATCTCTTATCATTGCAACTGTCCAGTGCCGGGATTCCGATTGCAATTTCAATTTTGACGGCGGAAAAACTGGCCCGCTTCGATTATCGCGGCGCCAGAAGGTTTTCAAACTGTCATTCTACCTTCTCTTTGCTACGGGCCTGCTATTCAGCATCCTGATGTGGTTCGGTGCCGATTGGCTCATATCTTCAGGCTACATCATAGATGATCGAGCGTATTTGGCATTACTTGCCTTAGCTCCGGCCATCTTCTTCGTAACACTTATTTCGTGTTACCGCGGTTACTTACAAGGTTGGCAAATGATGACGCCGACTGCCGTGAGCCAAATCATTGAACAATTACTCCGCGTAGTTGTTATGCTCGGAGCTGCGTATATGCTCCTTCCTTACGGTCTCGGAGCCGCCGCCGGCGGTGCCAGCATGGGGGCCGGTATCGGTGCGTTTGGTGCCCTAGTGGTGCTCATGTACTACTATTATAAATTACCGAAATCTCCGGAAGATGCACATAAACAACCGGAAGGTCCCGGTGAATCGTCCGGATCCATCGTAAAACGCCTTATTAAATTGGCTATTCCGATTTCTTTGGCCAGCCTAATGTTGCCGTTAGTTAGCAAACCTCGATTTATTCATCGTTCCGCGGCCGTTTGGAAGTCGCCGGTTTTACCACCAGCCAGGCAACTGAATTATTCGGTTACTTAACCGGTATGGCCGTGCCGCTCATCAATTTGGCCACGATTATTACCGCCGCTTTGGCGACAAGCATCGTTCCGGCCATCTCCAATGCGAATGCAACGGGTGATAAAAAAGGCGTATACTACCGCACCGCCGGTGCTATGCGTATTACCTTTATGTCCACTGTGCCGTTTACCTTAATGCTTTACGTTTTAGCTGAACCGGTAGTGAGCGTCATCTACAACGCACCGCGTGCCGCTGAAGCGACCCAAATTACAGCTATCGCTATTTTCTTCCTCGGCATGCATCAGGTAACAACCGGTGTTTTACAAGGCCTCGGCAAACCAACCTTACCGGTTATTAACATGGGCATTGCGGCCATTTCCAAAGTTATTTTGAACTGGAACTTAACATCTATTCCTTGGCTCGGTATCAGCGGTGCCGCCTATGCGACCGTAGCGACATTGGTGTAGCTGCCCTTTTAAATCTGATTTGGATTAAAAAATACACAGGCTATTTCCTAGACTTTTCCCTACTTTGGAAAAACATCGTCAGCGCCATTATTATGGGCGTGGCTATGTTCTTCCTCTACCCACCGCTTGAAGGTATCATGCATAAATTCTTTGCCATGGCCATCAGTGCCTTTGTGGCGGCGTTATCTACGTCATCGTTATGGTGCTTCTAAAAGGATTGAATCGCCATGACGGAGAACGGATGCCATTAATTGGGAAGTTCTTTAGAGGTAAAGAATAATGAATTATTTAAAACATCTTACTACTGAAAACTATGGCATATTCTTTGTTGGTGCCGCGATTTTCATGCAACGAATATCCATGGGTGCCGGCAATGTATTATATGGCTTGGCAATTTTATTCTTTTTAATCAGCCTTTACAAACAGTATAAGAATCACACGTTAAAAGATAATTATATTGTGAAAAAGGCACTCCCCTATTTCAAAATCTTAGGCATTGCCATTCTCCTCATAGTACCTTCTGTATTTGTGAGTGAACATTTAGGAAAATCCTTTAAAGCTTTGCTTGAAATTTGGCTCTATCGCGCTTTACCGCTCTTTATTATTCCGTTCTGTGCAAAAAGCAAAAAACAAATGTATTGGCTCTTAGGTGCGGTATTTATCTCATTAAACCTTGATTCTTTATTGGCGTTTTTCCAACATACACTTTTAAAAGAGCCCCGTCCATCGGGCTTTAGTAATAACCCCTTGAACTTAGCTGCCATCTTAGCTATGACCATTCCGGTACAAGTAATTGTGATGGCCGAAACAGTCTTCCCTATGGGGTTACGAAAATTAGCCGTTATTTCTATTTTCACGAATATTCTTGGCTTGTTCGGCGGTCAAAGTCGCGGCAGCTGGTTACTGTTAGCCTTCACACCATTTTTCTCTTTTAAGTATTGGCGTAAGAATAAATACTTTCCTATTGCCTGCCTTATTATAGCTGCTATTATCGGAGGCTATATTGCCTCCAGTCCGAGCATGCAAAATCGAATCATATCGACCATCAATATGACAACAGACCGCTCCAATGCGGATCGTCTCGTTGTTTGGGAATCAGCGGCTATGATGATTCATGATTATCCACTCTTTGGTGTAGGTCCCGGAGAATTCACTGAACTATATAAAGCACATTATGAGTTACCGGAAAATACACAACGCATGGTACATACGCATAATAACTTTATTCAAGTCACCACCGAATCAGGCGTAATCGGCCTGTTAGCCTTCTTAATCCTGTTCGGGTATATCGAAGTTACTGCACTTCGAGACACTTTTAAAGGCAATCCATATGCCTACATGCGTTTGGCTGCCACCACCTTCTACTTACTTTTTGGTCTTATAGACTATACCTTTGATGCATCAGCTATTATGAAGCTCTATTGGTACTATATCGCTATCAGCTTGAGTTTGGAAGCGTTGGCAGAGAATGAGACTGCAGCCGAAATTGCAGATAATAAAACACTCAAGCCAAATGATACGATTTCAGAAAGAACTTAATACTTATAAACTAAAAAAGAGGAAAGATAAGTAAACATAAAATTGGTCTTTCCTCTTATATTTTGAATTACTCGTATTAGGAAAATATAATATAGACAAACATTCAACAGAATTTGACTCTCAACTCAAATAATTATATAATAATGTTACCTTATTTATTATACAGAATTTTGAAATTCTGTATTTTGAAATAAGGGCACAGGATTTCTGTCAATGACATAATTGCAATTCTTGCAGTTATCCGACAAGGTAAATCTATTAATATTACTAGATATACCATGTCTACGTTAGTGAAACTAACCATTGCTACAGCTCCTTCCATAATAATAACATGGAGAGCAATCTTTTACTGGACATTTACGTTATATGACTGCCGGCTAGCTATAGGGATTTTGTCCCCCTGGTTAGTCGGCATGTTGCTTTTCGGAGTAAACAAATTGGAGAATCTAAAAATCATAATAACTGCACTTTAACCATTGATTGTAAAAATTGTCCTCAGTTGAAACATTGTTCCAATTGGGATAATTTTATAGAAAAGCATTCCGATATAAAGTCTTATGCACATTTCGATAAGAGAACTTCTCTTTCAAATCCACGAACACTAAAATATATTCTTAATATTAACAATATCAAAAGCCATAATTTTTATCCTTTATTCATTTTTCCAAAACAAAAAAGAAATTTACCCAAAATAAGGAAAATATGAAAACCCCTAATCCAAGAGATTTATTTTACTGTTCTCATTTAGATCGTTGTGTATATCAAAGATATGCATTCCTGTTAAATGAAAAATATAATGTTTTCGCACAAAATAACCATATTAATAGTGTAGCAATTGCCTACCGAGATAATTTAGGGAAAACAAATATTGACTTTGCAAAAGAAGCCTTTAGAAAGATTTCATCATTAAAGAACGCATTTATTTTTGTTAGTGATTTTGAACATTTCTTTGACAATATAAATCATGAATATTTGAAAAAAAAGCTTTGTGAATTATTAACTGAACAAAAGCTTCCTGAAGATTACTATGCTGTATATAAAAACATTACAAAATTTGCTTTCTGGGAATGGGAAGATATTATAAAGTGTAGTTACGAAGATGAATTTAATACCACAAGCAAAAATAAAATTAAATCCATTGTAAACAAAAAGAGATAAAATCCTTACAAATTTACAATTTAAGTCAAATACAAAATATATAAAGAAAAACCACACCAATATTGGAATTCCTCAAGGCTCACCTATCAGTGCAGTGCTTTCAAATATTTATATGATTGATTTTGACAAATTGATGTCTCATTATGTTAAATCAAAAAACGGAACCTATATGCGTTATTCAGATGATTTAATCATCATCTTACCTCTAACACAAAAAGAAGATATCACTAATTATAAAAAAGAAATCTTTGATAATATCTCAACAATGGGAAACTATATCACACTCTCACAAGAAAAAACCCATGTATACTTATTTGAAAATAATTCCACCAGAAATGAACAAGACTCAGTTCCAACTGAAATAGATTATCTTGGGTT
>ENA-OQBT01000585-OQBT01000585.1-human-gut-metagenome-genome-assembly--contig:-NODE-585-length-21145-cov-4.835855_pt1 | contig 21145 bp, 21 predicted proteins | sample MGYA00242749_ERZ504557 | MGnify/ENA primary metagenome ERZ504557 (study PRJEB26092, sample SAMD00036243) | human gut metagenome | host: Homo sapiens | study: EMG produced TPA metagenomics assembly of... | reverse complement strand
TGTATCTCTATTTTTATTCTATCTATTTCCAATTCTTGTCATCTTTTTCCGAGATGATAGTCGTCAAATGAAATTAAAAATAGCCACGGTAATGAAAAAAACCAGTTAGGACAGGCCCAACTGGTTTTATGCATCTTGACTAGCACAAGCTAGCTTATGTCACCGGTTAGACCTCTTCATCTAATCGGCTAATCCATCACAAAATGCTTTAGCTTCATAGATACAAACTGACTGACGCTTGTATCCTGAAACACAAACGTCCTATCTAAAGAAACTAAAGTAATAAAAAGCTTTAAGATTTCCCAAATGGGTCGCTTTGTTAAGCATGTGATGCCTCCGTAGTTATGATAGTTTTAAGTTTACACTATTTAGACAATTCTGTCAAATTGGAATTTACTCTCTTTTCTCTCAATTTATCATTGTCACTGCAAAAGAAAAATCTCTTCCTGCTGCTGCAAGAAAAGATTTTTTAGATTAAGCATCTTGTTCTGTTGTTAAGATAGCAAGTGTCTCAATCAAGTTATCGGCATTAACTTCAATAGTATCACCAGTTGCTTGATTTTAACTTCGACAACACCCTCGCTGGCTTTTTTACCAACTGTCACACGAATTGGAAGTCCGATAAGGTCACTGTCTGAGAATTTAGAACCAACACGCTCATTACGATCATCTGTCAAGACATCATAGCCTTCAGCCATAAGAGCAGCTTCCAAACGTTCTGTCAAAGCATTGGCTTCCTCATCCTTAGTGTTAACTGTAATCAAGTGGACATCATAAGGTGCCAATTCTTTAGGGAAGTTAATTCCCCATGCATAGCGGTATTGACCTTTTGGTGTCTTGTTAACAAAGAGACGTGCATGTTGTTCGATCACAGCTGACAAGATACGGCTAACACCGATACCATAGCATCCCATAACGATTGGAATAGCACGTCCATTTTGGTCAAGGATTGTTGCTCCCATGCTTTCTGAATAGCGAGTACCGAGTTTGAAGATGTGTCCAATTTCGATACCACGAGCAAATTTAAGAACACCTTTACCGTCTGGTGAGATTTCACCTTCTTTAACTTCACGAATATCAACGTATTCCGCTTCAAAATCACGTCCTGGGTTAACACCTGTCAAGTGATAGCCGTTTTCGTTTGCGCCAACAACTGCATTGGCAACATCTTGCACTTTGCGTCAGCAACGATGCGGACATTTTCAGGAAGGTTAACTGGTCCAAGTGAACCAAAGTTAGCACCAAAGACTTCAACAGCTTCTTCTTCGCTTGCAGGTTCAAGGAAATCAGCTCCAAGATAGTTTTTCAATTTAACATCATTGACTTGGTCGTTTCCGACAAGAAGAGCAACTACTGGTTCATTATCAGCAACGAAGAAAAGTGTTTTGATTGTTTGTTCTTCGTCAACTTTCAAGAATGCAGCAACATCATCAATTGATTTGCAATCTGGTGTTTCCACACGTTTGACATCTTCTTGAGCGACAACTTTTGTTGTTGGTTTATATTCATTGCTTGCCATTTCAAGGTTAGCAGCGTAGCTTGATTCTGTTGAGTAAGCAATGGTATCTTCACCTGAAACCAACCATGATGCCAATTCTTTTTTGATATCTTCTAAAACATCAGCTGGAATTTCATCAATTGAAGCGATTGATTTATCAAGAACCAACCAACGGTCAAGGTCTGTACGATCTGGAGTGATAGCCATAAACTCTTGAGAATCTTTACCACCCATGGCACCACCGTCACCAATGATACCTTTGAAATCAAGACCAGCACGTGTGAAGATAGCTTCATATGCTTTACGGTAATCTTCGTAAGTTGTGTCCAATCCTTCGTAGTCAGCGTGGAAACTATAACCATCTTTCATGATAAATTCACGTGTACGAAGAAGTCCGTTACGAGGACGTTTTTCATCGCGATATTTAGATTGGATTTGGTAAAGGTTCAATGGCAACTGTTTGTATGATTTTACCGCATCACGGACAAGACTTGTGAATGTTTCTTCGTGTGTTGGACCAAGAATGAAGTCTGATTTATCACGGTTTTTAAGTTTATAAAGGTCTTCACCATAAGTTTCGTAACGACCTGATTCACGCCAAAGATCAGCATTCAAAAGTGCTGGGGCAAGCATTTCAACCGCACCAATTTTTTCAAATTCTTCACGCATGATTGCTTTGAATTTTTCAATCGTACGGTTAGCAAGTGGCAAGTAAGCGTAAATACTGCTGAGACTTGGCGAACGTAACCAGCACGTACCATAAGGGCATGACTGATAACTTGGGCATCGCTTGGCATTTCGCGAAGCGTAGGGATAAGCATTTGTGATTGTTTCATAACAAAATATAACGGTCAAATCATGAAAATAAGTAAGCTCTTCAATCAAACAAGTAGCTCACTTATCTTCTTTTTATAAAAGGCCGTATAAATTCCTTTCTAAAAAATAGGTTTTATTTATAAATTATTGTACTACATCATTTAGGCGTAATCAGATATATCTAAAAGAAAACTCGCATAATATCGTTCCAAGTGACAGCAATCATCAAAACAAGCATGATAACAACGCCAACTAGGGTGATGTAAGTTTCGGTTTCTTGTTTAAGCGGTTTACGACGAACAATTTCGATAAGGTTCATCAAAATTTTTCCACCGTCCAAGGCTGGAATCGGAATCAAATTCACAATTCCTAAGTTCATTGACAATAGCGCCAATAAATAAAGAACTGAAGTCAATCCATTTGAAGCAGCTTGACTTGAAGCTTGATACATGGCAACAGGACCACCTAATTTATCCAAACTAAAGTTTGAAATCAAGCCTTTCAAAGCTGTCAGAATAGCTGTCGCGCTTTGCCAAGCCATTTGGAAGCCACCAGTGACCTTGTCCCAGAAACCTGTTTTCAATACTCGAGTGACACCGATATAGTAACTTCCATTATTTTCTTGTGGTGTTATATCCAGCGTTTCAGTCTTTCCTGAGCTGGTTTCAACGGTTACGGAAATCGTATCACCACTTGAAATATTTTCAGTTACTTTTGTGACAGCCTCCGTCAAATCAGACCAATTAGAGATGTCATAATTTTCGATGGATAAGACACGGTCACCACTTTCAACACCAGCTGCCTGCATGGCACCACCGTCAGTTACTTGAATAACATTCGTTGACGTATCTTGAACACCACCTTGCATGAAAACAAGAAGGATAAAGACAATTGTTCCCAAAATAAAGTTATTCAACGGACCAGCAAAGTTTGTGATTAAACGTCCCCAAACTGTTGCATTTTGATATTGTACATCTAGCGGTGCAATACGGATTTCTGTACCATCTTCCTCGACAATAGTCGCATCATGGTCAACAGAATAGGTTTTCGTTTCATCAAGCACTAGACCTGTGATTTCCAACTTATCCTCTAAATCATAAGCTGTGACATTCATCGGAAGAGCGGTGTTGTCCAACTGCTTTTGTGATAAATTAATACGTGTCACTAAACCGTCTTGATTTAGTGTCAAACTGGCAGGCGTTCCAGTCTTGATTTCCGTCGTATCATCACCCCAACCAGCCATGCGTACATAGCCACCCAGAGGTAGGATACGAATTGTATAAGCGGTACCCTCTTTATCAATATGCGAAAAGATTTTCGGGCCCATTCCGATAGAAAATTCTCGTACTAAGATGCCAGACTTTTTAGCAAAGTAAAGGTGCCCAAATTCATGGACAATAACTAAAATTCCAAAAACGATAATAAAGGTTAAAATTCCGAGCATTTTACTCCTTTCTGTACCAGTAAATTTGATAATCATCCTAATAATCATTCACTAGCCATTAAGCGACAAGAGCGACTTGTCAGCGTTAACTCACAATCAAATTAGAAAAGACCAAGGAGATGCATCATTGGAAAGACAAAAATCATTGAATCAAAGCGGTCCAAAATACCACCATGACCAGGGATTAATTTGCCTGAATCTTTCACGCCAAAGTGACGTTTGATAGCACTCTCAACCAAATCACCGAATTGACCAAAAACACTAAACAACACAACATAAATAAGCATTGCAAAAAGATTATGCGGTGTATAGACTGCCTTATCAACAAGCATGAAAATCAAAGCAACAATAACAGCACAGACAATTCCTCCAAGGCTACCTTCAATTGTTTTATTCGGAGAAACTTTCGGTAACAATTTACGACGTCCAAAACGACGTCCAATCATGTAAGCACCGATGTCAGTCGCCCAAACGATAAACAAAGCAAATAAAACTTTATCTAAACCGCTGATACGAGCATTAACAAGGTTTTGAAAACCGATGCCGACGTAAAGACTAGCCGCAATCGGATAAGAAACATCGTCAAATGAATAATCATCACTGTTTAAAACAGTTCCAGCCAAGAGTAGAAAAACTAGCAAGCCATAAACTGAAAAACTTGAGTCCAGCGGTAGCGATGTAAAATAATTATCCAAAGGCACAGTAAGAACAAAAGCTCCCAACATCGCTAAAACACCTTCAATTGAGAAAAATTCTAGACGTTTCATGCGCAACATTTCTGCCACACCAATCATCGCTAAAAGACCAGCAAAAACTTGGAAAGATAAGCCTCCTGACAACAGAAACGGCAGTAAAATTAGTAAGGCAATCGCCCCCCAAATCACACGTTGTTTCATGACATTTCCTTTCTATATTCCACCAAAACGACGATGACGTCGATTGTATTCAGCAATTGCCTTAATCAGCTCATCTTTTTTGAAATCAGGCCATAAAACTGGTGTGAAATAGAATTCACTATAAGCTGACTGCCAAGGCAGAAAATTACTTAGGCGAAGCTCACCGCTTGTTCGAATAATCAAATCAGGGTCACGGTATAAATACGGTAAGTGGTTTGTCATCAAGTGGTTTGAAATCACATCTTCTGTAATGTCATCAGGATTGATTTTAGCTTCAAGCACTTCTTGGGCAATGTTTTTTACTGCTTCTGTGATTTCTGAACGTCCACCATAATTAAGCGCAAAATTCAAAATCAAACCAGAATTGTGCTTTGTTTTCTCGCAAGCACGTTTCATCGCATCAAAAGTATCTTTTGGCAGGCGGTCTGTTTCACCAATAACTTGAACTTTGACATTATTTGCGTCCAATTCAGGGACATATTTATCAAAGAATTCGACTGGTAAATTCATAATGAATTTAACTTCATCTTCGGGACGAGACCAATTTTCAGTTGAAAAAGCATAGACCGTCAAAACTTTAACACCAAGTTCAGAAGCCGCAATAGTGACGTCTTGCAGAGCATCCATTCCCGCTTTGTGTCCCATGACACGTGGTTGCATACGCTTTTTCGCCCAGCGACCATTTCCATCCATGATGATTCCGATGTGTTTTGGAATCTTTTCAAGGCTTATCGCCTTTTCTTTTTTTCTAAATTTAAACATAACATTTCCTTAAAAGCATACTCGCTATAATATTTTATCATAAATCAGCAATTTTTTCTCCACTTATTACACGCTTTTAAGCAGATTATGCTAGAAAATTCTCCAAATATTGCATTTAAAAAGCCAGACGTTTTTCACATCTGACTTCATGTATTAATCTTTACTTTCAATAGCAGCATCTGTGCTTACTTCCTCAGCAGCTTCTTCAACAACTGCTTCTGTTTCTGTTACTTCTTCGATAACAGTTGTTTCAGGTTCAACAGTTTCTGGTTCTGCACGGTTAATAACACGTTTCAAAGCGCTCAATTCAAATGTCAAGTAAACACCATCAATGTCTAAAACCATTTTTTGGTTATCTTCATCTACTTCGTCAACAACTCCGTAAAGACCACCGATAGTTACAATTTCATCACCTTTAGCTAGTGCTTTAAGCTGATTTTGACGTTCTTGAGCTTGTTTCTTTTGTGAACGTTGCATGAACCAAATCATACCAACCAACACAACCAACATAATAATTGTTCCCATATGTTTCCTCCAAATTTATAATGTCAAAATTTACTATACCAAATTTAAGTTATCAACGCAAGAATTGACCGTTAAATATAGTAATAAAGCAGGGGTTCAACGTGTGAACTATGTCAATGTTTTCACATAAAACACTTGAGTCTGTTCTTTGAATCCTAATTTTTCATATAGATGCTTAGCTGCAATGTTGGCTGATTCAACTGCAATCTGAAAGGCTTTCTCATTTTCAGCAATCAATTGATTCACCAACCTTTTCATAAAATAAGTGCCAATTCCTTGACCGCGACAATCCTCAACCACCGCAAAACCGTAAAAATAGTTATAATCCGTGCTAAAATCAACTGTACAAGAGGACAAAACTGTATCTCCTCTCATGACAGTATACAGCTTGCCATTCTCATCTTCCAAAGCCCCTTTGGCATAATGAAGCGCTTGTTCTTTCGATTCTTTAAAAGCCTTCATTTGGAAATCAGCAATAACTTCAATATGTGCTGTACTAGCCTCAAGAACGGTTAAATCCGTGCGTTCTTCTAAAGGATATGGTTCTCGCTCACGTGTCAACCAATATTCAAAAATCAGGTTCTAACACCATGCCCAAATGCCTGATTAAGTCAGGATTTTTGTCTAAAAAAACACTTCTCAGTCATGATGATTGGTCTTAGTTGATAATCACGTCTAATCTCATCAAATTCACGCCAGAGCGCCTTTGCATACCCCTTTCGACGATGATTTGGGTGAACCAAAATAGCAAGCTCGGCTTCTTGACAATCAGCATAAACGGTTAATAAAGCCACTAATTTTCCCTCATCATAACCCAAGAAAAACGCTGGCATATCCACATCAAAATTAAGCTGATTAGACAAATACGGTGTGCGATGTGTCTGGTCAAACGCTTGAACAACCTTGATAAGTACATTAGCTGCCAACAATTCCTCATCTGTTAAAACATTAGTCCTAATAATTTCCATAATATTTCCTTTTATAATCAAGAACAGGACACCAAGTTGAACTTGGTGTCCTATTATATTTATCTATCATTATACCATTTGGGTGGCTTGAGTGCCATGCCCATGCTGAGGCAATGATTTTTTCAATGTCGTCAAATTGTGGTTTCCAACCAAGGACTTCACGCGCTTTGTCAGATGACGCGATAAGAGTATCTGGGTCACCAGGGCGACGGTCAGCCAGTTCAGCTGGAATTTCTTTACCAGTCACTTTACGAGCTGCTTCGAGAATTTGAAGATTTGAAAATCCTGTTGAAGAACCAAGATTGAATGCCGTGGACGGATTACCTTCACGAAGGTATTTAACCGCAAGCAAATGCGCATCTGCTAGGTCAAATGGGTGAACATAATCACGGACATTTGTGCCATCTGGCGTGTTGTAATCATTACCAAAATCATGATTTTTTCACGTACACCTTGTGCCACTTGCAAAATAATTGGTAACAAGTGTGTTTCTGGACCGTGGTCTTCACCGATTGAACCGTCTGGTTTTGCACCAGCAACATTAAAATAGCGAAGCGGTACAAATTTAATACCGTAAGCTTGGTCAGACCATTTCATGATTGTTTCCATCATGAGTTTACTTTCGCCATACGGATTGATTGGGCGTTGTGGTGTTGTTTCTTTGATTGGAATTTCATCTGGAATGCCATAAGTTGCTGCTGTTGATGAGAAAACAATGTGCTTCACGCCAAATTCATTCATCACTTCAAGCAATTTGACCATGCCTGCTGTATTGTTATCAAAGTATTTTAAAGGTTTTTCCATTGATTCAGCAACCAATGAATAAGCCGCAAAGTGAATGACAGCATCAATATCTGGATTTTCTGTAAAGACTTTACGCATAAAGTCTTGGTCAGCAAGGTCGCCTTGATAAAATATCGCATCAGGGTGAACCGCAGCACGGTGCCCTGTCACCAAACTATCAACCACGACGACTTCTTCGTCACCTTTTTCAACCAAACGGTCAACCATGTGAGAACCGATATAACCAGCCCCACCAAGCACTAAAATTGACATGTATTTCTCCTATTCTAACCCCACGCTATCTACAAAACGCATAAAGGCAGCTTGACCTTTTTCATCACGTTTGTAAACACCTGCGTCTTCTAAAACACGAACAAAAACTTTTCCGACTTCCTCTTGTACAATATTATACACTGATTTAGCCGTAATATCCGTACGTTTTTTAATATTATCTGCCCAATCTTTGTGATAGTCAGCGATTTCATTATACTGGTTCAAAAGATATTTTTCAACTTCTGACAGTTCATCTTTCAGACGCGGAGGTAAAATAGCTAAGCCCATAACCTCAATCAGACCGATATTTTCTTTTTTGATGTGTTGCACATCAGCGTGCGGATGATAAACACCGTCAGGAAATTCAGCAGTCGTGTGATTGTCACGAAGGACAATGTCCAATTCAAACAAGCCACGACGTTTACGAGCAATCGGGGTCACGGTGTGGTGCGGTGTGTCTCCTGTATAGGCGACAACATCAACGCTATCATCAGAATAATCACGCCAAGCCAAGCGAATGATTTCAGCTAGTTCAACCAAACGATTTTTATCAGCGCTACGCAAACGAATAACAGACATTGGCCAGTCGACAATACCAGCTGTCACATCAGAAAAGCCTTTGAAATGAAACTCACGGTCTAGCTCTGCTATTTCCATAGGAAAGACATGATGCCCACCTTGATAGTGATTGTGTGTCAAAATTGACCCACCAACAATTGGTAAATCAGAATTTGACCCTGCAAAATACCCTGGAAAAATATCAACAATGTCCAATAATTGCGCAAAAGTATCCTTGCTAATAACCATTGGCACATGCTCAGTATTTAAAATAATGCAGTGTTCATTGAAGTAAGCATAAGGTGAATACTGGAAGCCCCATTTTTCATCACCTAACTTCATACGGATAATGCGGTGGTTAGCACGGGCAGGGTGGTTAATCCTACCTTGGTAACCTTCATTTTCCATGCAAAGTTGGCATTTTGGATATGAGGAAGCTTTGACCAGTTTAGCTTGTGCAATAGCTTTGGGGTCTTTTTCAGGTTTTGATAAATTGATTGTGATTTGAATATCGCCATATTGTGATGGTGTTGTAAAGGCAATATTTTTTGCGATTGCAGCAACTTTAATGTAATCGTTGCGTTTGCTGAGGGCGTAAAAATCTGCGATAGCTTGTTGAGGAGATTTTGCATAAGTATCCCAGAATTCACGGTTCACCTGACTTGGAACAGGTGTGATAAAATTCATTAACTCAGCACCCAAACAATCTTTTTCGGTCACCAATTCACCAACCTTGCCATTTTGCACAGCTAGGTCAACCAGTTCATCTTTGAGGGCAATAAGTTCTGTTTGCTTCGTTTCTTGCTGTGAGCCTTCTTCGCCAACAAGGGCAAGGACACGATTACACAAGTAAAACATATCATCTTCTGTGTAGTCGCTAACTGCAATAACTTTAGCAACAAAAGTATCTAAAAGTTTCATTTTTCTTCTCTAATCTTACTTATTTTCGAGACAAGACACGTGAGCCACCTGCAATTTCGGCAATGTAGAAAGCTGGCGCATAGCCAATGGTTTCTGTATAAGCCTTGCCGACATTTTGGGTGAATTCATCAACTTTATCTTTAGCGACAATGGCAATACCGCAACCACCAAAGCCCGCTCCTGTCATACGAGCTCCAAGGACACCTTCTTGTTTCCAAGCGGTATGAGCAAGGGTATCAAGCTCAATACCAGTCACTTCGTAATCATGCTCAAGTGACACATGTGAGGCATTGACCAAACGACCAAATTTTTCAAGTTCACCTGCAATCAAAGCTTCTTTGGCTTGAAGAGTGCGTTGATTTTCCCAAACAGCGTGACGAGCACGTTTGAGACGATTAGCATCTTTAATGAGGTAACTGTATTCATCAAAAGCTTGCAAATCAAGTTCACCAAGTGTCTTGATATCAAGCACTTGATTCAATTCTTCAACGGCTTTTTCACATTCGGCACGACGTTCATTGTATTTTGAATCAGCCAATTCACGGCGTTTGTTAGTATTCATGATAACAATGACATTGTCACCTAAATCAAGCGGCACAAGGTCGTATTCTAATGTGTTGGTATCAAGGTAAATAGCTTGTTTGTCAGCTCCCATACCAATAGCAAATTGGTCCATGATTCCTGAATTAACGCCGATAAATTCATTTTCCGTTTGTTTACCAATTTTTACTAAGTCAAGACGGTCTAAGTTGAGGTCAAATAATTCTTCAGCAACAATTCCGACCAAGAGCTCTAACGAAGCTGATGATGACAAGCCTGAACCGTTTGGAATATTCCCATTGACGTAAAGGTCAAAACCAGTATTAATCGTATACCCAGCTTCTTGCAAGAATTTGATAACTCCTTTTGGATAATTCGTCCAGCTGTCTTTTGTATCAAAGACAAGATTAGCAAGGTCAACCTCGATAATGCCTAAATCAGCAAAGTTTGCTGAATAAAAACGAAGTGTTTGGTCATCACGTTTGCGAGCTGCACCGTATGTTCCAAGGGTGATAGCCGCTGGGAAAACATGACCACCATTGTAGTCTGTATGTTCACCAATCAATTGATACGTCCTGGTGAGAAAAAGGTTGCGTCTGCTTCATTGCCAAATACGGCTGTGAAGGCTTCTTTTAATTCTGTAACTTTCATGAGGGTCTCCTTTTTTTACTTCTTCTATGATTACGGTTTCATTGTACACCTAATGATGTTCCAAGTCAATAAATTTTACTAAAGTTTTACTTAAAATTTTCTTTATATTAATTTTTGTGCTATGATAAAGATAAGAAAGAAGGGATGACTTATGGCTACATTAAAAGACATTGCAAAGTTGGCAAAGGTTTCATCAGCAACCGTTTCTCGGGTGCTTAATCAAGACGCTACCCTTTCTGTTAGCGAGGAAACACGGCATCGCATTTTAACCGTTGCTGAAGAGTTGGGGTACGAAAAGCACAAACGCAGCACAAATATCTTACAAGAACGGCAAAAAATTGCTATTGTGCAATGGTACAGTGAGCAAGAAGAACTCAATGACCTCTATTATTACAGCATTCGTATCGGACTCGAAAAACGCGCTCAAGAGTTGGGTTATGATATTGTTCGTTACTTTAATAATGATACTTTAACGATTTCTGAAAACATCTGTGGTATTATTGCCATTGGTAAATTTTCTAGCGCACAAATTTCAAAACTCGAAAAATTGTCTCAAAATCTTGTGTTTGTTGACAGCGACACACTCAATGCAGGACACCCTTGCGTGACCACTGATTTTGATAATGCTGTTATCAAGGTGCTTGATTACTTTATGGACCAAGGGTTCACAAAAATCGGGATGATTGCTGGCGAAGAACGCACAACCGACCAACAAGAACTCATTGTTGATCAACGCTTCCGTACTTTCAAAAATTACGTCTATGAAAATAATCTCTACAATCCTAACTACGTATTTGTCGGAGATTTTTCAGCACAAGCAGGATATGAATTAATGAAAAAAGCCATTACCGAACTTGGTAATGACCTCCCTCAAGCTTTCTTTGTTGCCAATGACACCCTTGCAATCGGTGCGCTTCGCGCTCTCCAAGAAGCTAGTATCATTGTTCCAGACCGTGTTAGCCTCATCTCTTTTAACGACACCCCACTAACTAAACAAGTCTTTCCAGCCTTATCAAGCATCACTGTCTATACTGAAGAAATGGGACGGACTGCCGTTGACATCCTTAACCGCCAACTTATCAACCATAACACTATCCCAACAATGACAAGACTTGCAACCACCCTAACATTGCGAGATAGCACGAAATAAAAGACGTTAATAACGAGCTCCAAATTTAAATTTGGAGCTCGTTTTATTTCATATTTTTACCCAACTTTAACGCAAAAGGCATCCCATGGTTGAAGTTGATGATTTTCAAAATCAGCAAGTTCTGCGGTATTGCTGATAATAGTTGCTTGGTAGCTAAGGTCGCATTCAATGGTTGCACTTGGTTCGATAGGTTAGCCACAACAAGATAAGTAGCGTCCGCAGTTTTTCTGAGATAGGCAAAGACTTATCTGCTGTCTCTAAAAGTTCAAAATCCGCATCAATCAACCACTCATTTTCCTTGCGAAGCTTGATGAGTTTTTGATAAGTATAGAAAATAGATTCTGGATTGTCTAAAGCAGCTTGGACATTGATGTCCTGATAGTTTGGATTAACTGGCAACCAAGTCTTATCAGCTGTTGAAAATCCTGCATTCTTGCTACTATCCCATTGCATTGGCGTTCTAGCATTATCGCGTCCAATCATGCGAATACTGTCTAGCACTTCTTCTGACGTCTTACCATTTTCAAGCGCTTCTTTGGCAAAATTGAGTGACTCAATGTCATCAATTTCTCCTAAATCCTTGAAAGGATAGTTAGTCATGCCGATTTCTTCTCCTTGGTAGATGTAAGGCGTACCACGCATTAGGTGCAAGCAAATCGCTAGCGCTTTGGCTGATTTTTCACGATAAGTGTCTGTGTCTCCCCAAATTGATAAAACACGTGGCAAATCATGATTGTCCCAAAAAAGCGAATTCCACCCCTGACCAAGCTCAAGCTCTGTCTGCCACTTGTTGAAAATGGCTTTGAGTGCGGGAACATTTAATTCTTTTTCGTATTCCCATTTTGAAGCATTTGGCTTGTGTTGCAGACCGATATGTTCAAATTGAAAAACCATTGATAATTCTTTTTCATCTGGGGATGAGTACTGCTTAGCAATTTCTGGTGTTGCGCCCCAAGTTTCGCCAACCGTTAACAAATCCTTTCCAGCCAAGGTTTCTTGATGCATTTCTTTGAGATAATCATGCAATTTTGGTCCATTATTAGAAATTAATTGGTCTGGCATTTTCCCAATCATGTCAATCACGTCCATACGAAAGCCAGAAATACCTTTGTCAATCCAGCGATTCATCATGTCGTAAACAGACTTGCGTAATGCGAAATTTTCCCAATTCAAATCTGGCTGTTTCTTGCTGAAAAAGTGCAAATAATATTGCCCAGTTTTGCCATCATATGCCCAGGCAGAGCCACCAAAAATAGAATCAAGCTCATTTGGTTCATCACGCCAAATGTAAAAATCACGGTATGGGCTGGCAGGATTTTCACGCGCTTCAACAAACCAAGCGTGTTCATCTGATGTGTGATTAACCACCAAATCCATGATAATGCGAATACCACGCGCTTTTGCCTGCGCTAGCAATTCTTCCATGTCAGACATATCTCCAAAAATATCCGCAATCGCCTCATAATTTGAAATATCATAACCATTATCATCCATTGGAGACTGATAAACGGGAGAAAGCCAAATCGCTGTAATACCAAGCTTTTGTAAGTAGTCAAGTTTACTGATAATCCCTTGCAAATCACCAATCCCATCACCATTTGAATCCTTAAATGATTTTGGGTAAATTTGATAAATGGTTGCTTTATGCCACCAATGTTTTTCCATAGTACACCTCTATTTTGATTTATTTGTCTTTATTTTAACGCTTTCTTGTTATTTGCGCAAGCGTTTGCGTTATAAAAATAAAAAGGAAGCTAGGAGTTTGCCCAGCTACCTTTAGATTATAAGAAAGTAACTTCTTCCCCGTTTTCTTTAACTGCGTAGCTTAACTCTTTTAAATTAATTTGGGCTTCCGCAACCACACTGCTACCTTGATTACGGCGAGTGATTACAAGCGTATTTTCATCTAATATCTCTACATCAATACTGCCATCAAGGTCAAAAGCAGCTGATTGATTTCGAAAAGTAAAGAGTTTGAGCAAAGCTTGAACTACTGGGCGTTTGACTTCTTCTGCAATTTCGCTACTGCTATAATAATGACGATTAATATTGCGACCTTCTTTTGTTTTTTCTAACAATTCAAGATCATTTTTACCAGCTAAAAAGCCAACATAATACACTTGTGGAATGCCTGGCGCGAAAGCTTGAATCAAACGAGCTAAGAAATATTTCTTGTCATCATCCCCAAGCGCAGAATAGTAAGTTGAATTGATTTGGTAGATATCAAGATTATTATACTCGGCTGTTGAATATTTTCGGTTGACGTTGGCACCTACTTTATAAAGTTCATTTGACGTGTAATCAATTTCCTCATCCGTCAAGATATCTTTGACATCAACAACTCCAATACCATCGTGCGTATCAAGTGTCGTAAATTGTTTCATGGGAGACATTTTAAGCCATTTCGCCAAACGATTAACATTTCCGCTGTAAAGGCTATAAAGAACCACCATCGGAAGGGCAAAATCATAAACATAGTAATCGTGCTCAGCGATCTTAAACTGGATTGAATAGTGCTCATGAATTTCTGGAAGCAACTCTGTACCAGATTCCGCAGCAATGCTGCGGACTTTATCAAGCAATTCCCAGATTTCTGGTTCTACAAAGAAATCATTAGTATCTAATTTTTTAACTGCATAAGCAAAAGCATCTAATCGAATAAGGTCGCAACCATTTTCAGCTAAATGCGCGATGGTCTTTCGAATGAAATCCATGGTCACGTCTTTTGTCACATCAAGGTCAATCTGCTCTTCACCAAATGTGTTCCAGAGATGCTCAACTGAACCGTCCGCAAAGTGAATTCCTTGTTTTGGTGCGCGGTCTTTACGCTTGTAAATCAAATCCACATCAGCTTGTGTCGGACGATTTTCTGGCCAAAATTTATCCCAGTTAAGAAACATATCCTTGTAAGCACTAGCTTCGTGCTTTTCCTGATAATCTTTGTAATATTTTGATTGACGAGAAATATGGTTAATCATGAAATCAAACATGAGATAATACTTCTCACCCAATGCCTTCACGTCATCCCAATCCCCAAATGCAGCATCAACCTCATCATAATCGACTGGCGCAAAACCACGGTCACCTGTTGACGGGAAAAATGGCAAAAGATGAACCCCGCCGACAGCTTCTCCAAAATACTTGCCAAGATTTTCATTTAATTCTTTCAAATTCTTTCCCAGACTATCTGAGTAAGTAATAAGCATTGTTTTATTTTGTATTGTCATAGTTACTCCTTTACCCTTTTGGATTTTAGCACCCAGCAAAAGTTGAACTCGGGCTACAGGCTGGGTGAAAAAGATGAGCCTCCTTGTGTCTTAATGACACTGCGTCGACTCCTTATTTCACTGCGCCGTTGCTCATTCCTGAAATGATATGTTTTTGGAAAATGAGGTAAACGATTGTGATAGTAATAATACCAACGACGTATGATGCAAAGCTTGGTCCGTAGTCGCTGAGGTATTGTCCTGTGTAGTTGTATTGAAAAAGTGGCAATGACCAAGAGTCTGATGATTTATTCAGCATCAAGAGTGGAAGCATGAAGTCATTCCAAAACCAAAGTGCATTGATAATCAAAGTTGTAGCGTGCATTGGTTTTAACATTGGAAAGACGATTTTGCGATAAGTTGTGAATTTATCAGCACCATCAATCTCAGCTGCTTCATCCAAACTGTCAGGAACACTTAACTTGATGTATCCGACATACAAGAATAAGGTTTGTGGTACAGCATATGTTAAGTACAAGATAATCAAACCCCAAATATTAGTCAAGCCAAGTCGACTCATCATCACTGTGATTGGAATCATGATAACTTGAAATGGCACAAAAATTCCCAAAATCAACAAACTGTACATGATATTGAAAGCTCGTTTTTTGCTCATATTACGAGCAATTGAATAAGCAGCCGCAGGAATAAATAAAGTCACCAAAATCACTGATACAACGGTGATAATCGTTGAATTTAAGAAATAATGTCCGATGCCATCAGCAAGCAAGCGTGTGTAGTTGCTTAGAGTGACAGGATTTGGAAAAGCAAAGAAATGTTGCATGATATCCTTAGTTGTCTTAAACGAACTAAAGACAGTTGCTAATAAAGGAATCAAAATCAGAATTGAACCCGCAATTAAGAGCACATATTTCCAAAAAGTATTATAACGTTCTTCTTTTTTCATCTCTCACTCCTATACTTCAAAACGACTTGATAATTTAAGTTGCAACACTGAAACAAGAACAATGATGGCAAAAAGAATCAAGGCAATTGCGTTAGCATAACCGTATTGGTTACTTGAAAAGGCATAATTGTAAACCAAAAGTCCGATTGATGTTGTTGAATTACTTGGTCCACCACCAGTCAAAGCAAAGATTTGTCAAAAGCTGTTAAGCACCTTTTAGTGCCATGATAAAGACCATAGAAATACTTGGTAACAGATATGGTAATTCAATGTTCCAGAACGTTTGTTTGCTATTTGCGCCATCGATTGCTGCCGCTTCTGTGATTTCACTTGGAATGGTTTGAAGACCAGATAGGAAGAGAATAATCGGCATGGCAACACCTTGCCACAACATAACAAAGATTGCTGCAAAAACAGCACCGCCAGTTGTTCCTAAAAGACTTGTTTTTAAACATTCAATATTCAAAGCTTCGCCGATAGCAGGCAAACCATAGTTAAAAACTTGTTTAAAAATCAAAGACACTGTCAACCCTGACAAAACAGCTGGGAAAAAGAACCAAGCTCTAAAGAACGTTTGACCTTTGATTTTAGTATTCAAAGCACGCGCCACCCAGATACCAATCACAATTTCACCGACAATTAACGCAATGGTCAAAATCAAAGTAAAGCCAAGAGCTTTAAAGAATTTGGTATCCGTTAGCAAGATTTTATAATTGTTGACACCAACAAAATCAAAATTGTAAGTCAATCCAGTCCAGTTTGTAAAACTGTAGAAAGCACCTTGAATCATTGGGAAATAGAAGAAAATTGCTTGTAAAATCAAGGGAACAATCAAGAACACCCAGCCCCAATATTTATTTAAAAATTTTCGCATTCTAGTTTCCTCCTACTTCGTCACATCGGCTTTCATCGGATTGAAAAAGGCATTTAATTCATCTGTATATTGCTTAGCATCTTCGCTCATCAAATAATTGGCTGTCAAACTCCAGAAGTCTTCTTCGCTTGTCCAATTTTCACCCAGCCAAACATAGTGCTTATCTGTAAAAGCTAATCGATAAAGCGGAGCAGGGGAGAGTTCTCATCTTCAACCACACCATTTACAGATACTGGTGAGCCATCGACGTCATAATATTTTTGCATTGCTTTAGCTGAAGCCATATAAGAAATGAATTTTTCGCACTCTTTTTTGTGTTTGCTTGCTGATGAGATAGACAAAGCCAAATCACCTGCACCAACAGTCACTTCTTGACCAACTTCATTCCCAGGAAAGGCAAAGGTTGAGATGTCAAATTTAGGGTCTTGTTGCTTAATGGCTGCTAATACCCATGAACCGCCAGGTAACATTAAAGCTTTTTCAGTCGCAAAGGCTACAACAGAATCATTATAAGAAGCCCCTTCCCAGTTAGTTTGTTGATTTCCTTTTTCAGCCAATAAATCAAGACGTTTCAAGACATTTTTTACTTCTTTGTCATCTGTTGAAATAGAATTCACCGGAGAAAAACGAAGATAATCATTTGCCTTATCACCGCTGCCAGTCACACTGATATAGCTAGTTGGTGATAGCCATTTAAAGTCCAACCTTCACTACCAGCAAGCGCAAACGGGGTTTCGCCGTCAGCTTTAATCTGTTTAACAAGTGTTTCAAATTCATCCCAAGTTTCTGGAACTTTGAGCCTAATTCTTCAAATTTTGTCTTGTTAAAATAAATCCCTGAAACGTTGGCTGATAGCGGGACGCTATAAATTTTGCCGTTGACAGCATAATTTTTTTCGTAATGATTTTTGATGTTTTTAAGATATGATTTTCCAGTCATATTCTCAAAGTAACCTGCTTTTGCCCACTCTTTAAAATCAACGTTCTGAGGGTAAATGTTAATGACATCCGGAGCATCACCTGCAAGCATACGTGTTTTTAGAACAGTACCAGCACTTGGCACACTGGTCATTTTGACATGGATTTTTGGATTTTCTTTTTCAAAATCCTTAATGATTTCTTTTAGCGTATCAACCATTTCTGTTTTTTGGTTGAAATATTCGATAGTTACCTTGCCATCATTAGAGGAATCACTGTTTTTTGAACAAGCTGTCAATGTCAAAGCAGCTGCCGCTGTCAACATTGCCACTCCAGTCACTATTAATCGTTTAGGCCATTTCATGGAAAACCTCCTTATTGTTTCACGAAATAGTATTGTTTGCTGAGGTAATCACCTTGTGGGAGAATCGCTATGAGGCCCGCGTACATGAGCTCTGCTCCTGAGTAAACTTGGTCTGTTCCTTGCAAGCAGTAAAGAGCTTCTTCTTCCAAACCTTTCAGCTTAAGTGTTGTTTCAATGATTTCAATGGTTGAAAGTGTGCGAACATAAGTGACAACTACCTTATCTTCATAAACAAATTGAACCGCTGCTTCATTTGACCCTTCTTCTGGATTAATCAAGCGATATTGCTTACCAAATTGAATCACTGGACGAATCTCTTTGTAATGAGCGACTTGAGCAGCAATTACATCTTTTTCAGCTTGTGGCAAGCTTTTCAAATCAAGTTCATAGCCAAGATTTCCCATCATGGCAACATTACCGCGAGTTTCAATCGGTGTTGTGCGTCCCATTTGGTGATTAGGACTTGCTGATACGTGAGAGCCCATTGAAATGGTTGGGTGAAGGTAACTTGAGCCGTATTGAATTGGCAAACGTGAAATGGCATCAGTATTGTCACTAGCCCAAACTTGTGGGAAATAGCGCATCATACCAAGGTCATTTCGACCACCACCACCTGAGCAAGATTCAAAGAGAATGTTACTATGCTTTTCTGTCAAATAAGACACCAAATCATACAAACCTAGCATGTAATCATGAGATTGCATTTGGGTCGCAAGATAAGTATCACCATTTCCGATATTTGTGATGTTACGGTTATAATCCCATTTAACATAATCAATAGTATTTTCTGTCAAAATCTTATCAATAGCTGCCTTGATGTAGGCTACGACATCAGGATTTGCAAGGTTGAGCACCAATTGATTACGAGAATAAGTATGACCACGACCTTCAGCTTGAATAGCCCAATCTGGATGCGCACGATAAAGATCACTATCAACAGAAATCATTTCTGGTTCAAACCACAAACCAAATTTCAAACCTTTGGCATGCACTTCAGTAATCAAGTCATTCAAAGGTCCACCGAGTTTTTCTTCGTTGACAACCCAGTCACCAAGCGCACGATTATCATCAAATCGATTACCAAACCAACCGTCATCAAGAACAAAAAGCTCGATACCAAGTTTGCTTGCTTCGTCAGCTAAATCAAGCAATTTTTCTTTTTTGAAATCAAAATAAGTTGCTTCCCAATTGTTAATGAGGATTGGACGTTCAGCATGTGCAAATTGTTTTGGCATGATGTGATCTTGAATGAACAATTGACTTTCTTGAGTAAGTTTTCCAAGACCATGATTTGAAAAGGTTATCAAAGCCACTGGTGTTTCAAAGCTATCGCCAGCTGATAGTTGCCAAGCAAAATTATCATCGTTGATTCCGATACCTAAACGAACTTCGTTCAATTGATTTTTTTGGACAAAAGCTTGGAAATTACCGCTGTAAAGCAGTTGAAGAGCTAAAGCCTGACCAGCATCTTCTGTTGCTGTGTGGTCACATAAAATCATGGCAGGTGTATGGGAATGACCTGAAGCACCACGATTTGAAGCAACTGTGAAAATACCTTGTTCAACTTTTTGACGACGAACCGTTTTTTCACGTGCATAAGCACCTTGCAATGTCACCACATCATAAGCAGAAGCTGGCACATCAAGCATGGTTGACAAAACACGATTGATAACAACTGCTTTATCTGATAAATTTCGAACCTCAGCATGAGTTGAAATAGTGCTGCAATCAGCATAAGCAGTGTAGTAAAGTTTTAATTCTAGCGCAGCGACTTTGTCTTCAAGTGTCAAAACTAAAGTTTCGGCATCTTCTGTTGAATGTGGATTAGGTAATCCTGTTGCTTCGTTTGCACCATTTAAAATCTCACTAGATGTTAACTTAAATTGTGTCAATTCGTTATTAGTGTGTGCTATTTTTAGAGATGGTTGTCGGAAATCTCCGAATCCATGAACGCCAAAAACTTGGCGTTGTGTATCATAACTAAAGGTGCGGTTATCTGGAGTTGGATTTCCTGAAAAAGCGTGGTCCTTCTCCAAAATAGCGTTTGAGCCGTGATATTTGGCGATTTTGCTCCAATATGACGAAGAAGCAAATCCCCTTCTTTATTTTCGATAATCATTGACATCTCTTTACTTTGAATGTAAAAAAGATTCCCTTCGATGCGAATTCCCATGATAATTCCTCCCTTTGTTTACTAAAATTTTACCATCATTTAGTTACCTCTTGAATGGTATCATGTTGGGCAAATATGGTAAAATGTTGTTTATAAAGGAGTTGATACTTTGAATGTTCTAAATACCTACAACGAATTTGGCACGAATAATTTTGACCTGAACGTCGACCATTATGGTGCTGAGATTTGTGATAAAACTACTCTTTTGGACCTACTGTTAGGGATAACTACGTCCTTCATTTCATTGTTGATGGCGAGGGAACTTTCAAAATTGATGGCACAACGACCGAACTTAAAACAGGTGATATGTTCATTTTGCCAAAAGGAAAAGTGACCTTCTACCAAGCTGATAGCAAGCACCCTTGGACTTATCTTTGGGTTGGATTTAGTGGCTCAAAAGCTGAAAGCATCTTAAATAAAACACAACTTCTTGAACACTATTTTTGTCATTCAACGCTCAACTCTAAAATCCTCGATCAGCTAGTCAAATTAACACAATTCCGTGATCAAAAACTCGATGACATTACAGAGCTTCAGCTGATTGCTGAACTTTACAAATTGCTAGCGTTTCTAATAGAAGAATTTCCAAGCAAAGCAATGTCTGATAGCAGTATTTTGATTCAAAATTACATCAAGCAATCTAAAAAAATCATTCACACACAATATGGAAATCCATTAAAAATTAGTGATATTGCCAAAAAGCTCAATCTAAATCGCTCCTACTTGTACAAGATTTTCAAAGAAGAAACAGGTTATTCTCTCAAGGATTATCTCATCCAAATCCGCATGGAAAAAAGTGCTGATTTGCTTACCAGCACGACTTTCACATCTCAGAAATCGCAAACGCTGTAGCTTTCCA
>ENA-OQBT01000584-OQBT01000584.1-human-gut-metagenome-genome-assembly--contig:-NODE-584-length-21177-cov-7.259905_pt1 | contig 21177 bp, 23 predicted proteins | sample MGYA00242749_ERZ504557 | MGnify/ENA primary metagenome ERZ504557 (study PRJEB26092, sample SAMD00036243) | human gut metagenome | host: Homo sapiens | study: EMG produced TPA metagenomics assembly of... | reverse complement strand
ATAGGATTGAACTTTTTCCAGATGGGAATAAAAATCTGATTATCGTCAGTGGTAATAATGGTTTCGGTAAAACAACTTTTCTCATGTCATTAGTTTGGTGCCTATATGGTAAGAACATGGGAAAAGTCGATGAACTATACCGTAAAGAAATTGACGAAAAAGGAGGTTATAGCAAGTACATCGGCAACAGTCTCAACTTTGCTGCACAGAAAGAAGGTGAAACCCGATTTTCTGTGTCCGTAACATTTACAGATGTAGAAATCCCTGATACTCCTTGTACTGAAATAGCAATTGTTCGTTCATATGATAGTGCAACGAATTATGATGACGAGTTAGAAATTTTGATTGATGGTCGAAAGAACGATCTGTTCACAGGGTCAAAAGAGGAAATCACAAAAGAAGAGGAGATATTTATCCGAGATTATATACTCCCAATAGAAATTGCAAAATTCTTTTTCTTTGATGCTGAAAAGATTGTTTCGTTTGCTCAAATCAACACACCAGAACAACGTAGGGATTTAAGTCTTGCGTATTCTCAAGTTCTTGGGATACAAAAATATGAGGATTTGAAAAATGAATTAGTCAGAATTCAGGATGACTATAGAAAAGCATCTGCCAAACCACAAGAGAAACGTGAGTTTAATGCATTAATTGCGGATATTGATTTCAAAGAAAGCGAAATAGATCGATTGTCCGAAGAAATCACCAATTTGGAAGATGACAGAGTAATCAAACGTCATAATTCGGCTGAACTTCAATCAAAATTGATTAGGGAAGGTGACATGATGTCAGCAGATGAATTGGTGAGATTAAATGAACGAAAGACGGAACTTGATACAGTATTAAGGGAAGCAGATGACAGTCTTAAAGATTTATACAGCCTTATTCCATTTGGTTTGGCAGGAGGGCTTATGGCTGAACTTTCTTCCCAATTAGAAACGGAAAAAGCATATAAGCAGAATAAACTCCAACTGGAAGGGGTCAATGATAAAACTGATGTCATACTTGGTGATATTGAGGAAGCAAAGAGAAAACTGCCTTTCCCCATTGATATAAAAGCTCGGAATTTCTATGAATCTCAAATCAGGCAACTCATCAAAAAGCATTTTTACAATGTTTCAGATGAAAGTAAGTTTGAACACTTCTGTACATTGCATGATTTTAGCCAAGGACAAGTCGAAGAGTTTATGTGTATCATTATGAAAATCAAAGAGAGTAAATCTTCTTTTGAAAATCTAATCAATAAATATACGAAAGCTAAAGCCGAATTATACACGATTGAGAAAAACATTCGCGAGGCTGAGAAAAAGGCAGAAAGTGATTATGTTCAAAATTTGAGGACACGAAAAGAAAATATCGACCGTCAAATAGATCTATCGGAGAAGAAATCGGGAAAAAGCAAAGCGAAATAGAGACACTTAAAGACCAAGTGATTGCTCATAAAAAACAAAAGGAAAATTCTACTCAAAAAAAATAAATGTTTCGGATCAAAATCGTGCGGTTGATAACGAGGCTACACGCCTTATTCACACAATACAAAAATTTCTTATTCGTTTTAAGGAAGAAAAGAAAAAGGCTCTTGCAAAGAAATTGGAAGCAAAACTTCAATCTTATTTGCATAAAACCAATCTTGTTAAGAAAGTAATTGTTGACATCAATGGCAACGGTGATGATGTTGACATTTGTCTATTTGGATATGATGATAAAAAAATTGACAATAGTATTCTTTCCATGGGTGAACGCCAAATGTTTGCATCTGCACTTTTAAGTGCTTTGGTTGATGAAACAGAAATAGAGTTTCCTGTTTTCATAGATAGCCCAATGCAGAAATTTGACCCGCAACATACAAAGAATGTACTCACGAAGTTCTATCCAAATGTTTCAAAGCAAGTGATTCTCTTTCCTCTTCTTAAAAAAGAATTGACGGAAGAAGAATATCAATATATTCAACCGATTGTAAATAAATCCTATTTGATAAACAATGAAAAGGATGGTTCGCACTTTGTTGAAGTGAAACCAGAGAATCTTTTCGAGGAATATAATAATAGCGGATATGCAAATTAATATCAAAACATCTGGCGAAAATCAAGCATTGTAACCCAATTAACAAAAAAACTTACTGGGGGTACAAAAGAAAACGTGATAGCTCGTATTGCATTAGGCTATTCTCTGTCTACAGGTAAACGCTTTACCCAACAGGAATTTTCTGCGTACGATTCACAAGGCAAAGAATACAAAGACCATATTCTGTTTGATGGACAGTATAGAGATTTCTATATTGCCTTAATTTGTCAGGCATATGGAATAACTAAAAATGACGAGCTTATTCCCAAATATATAAAGCTACATATTGACCATGGATTAGAAAAGATAAATTATCTGTTTGAAAATAATCCACAATATACTTTCTTCGATTTCTTAACTGAATACTTCAGAAAGGGAATTGATATGATTGAGGATACCCCAGAAAGATTCGATTGCGTTGAGAATCGAAATCAGCATATCACAAAAAGCTCTTTTTCAGGACCAATTCAAATAAAAGTAGGCTATAATATTTCAACAGGCGAAAATATATACTGTTGTTTCAATGACTCCACTCGTTACAATAATCAACATATTGCTGTAGCGGGAAAGTCTGGCTCTGGTAAGACTCAATTCGCACTAGAGTTTCTTCGTCAACTATATAAGCAGACACAAGGTCAAGTCAATTTCCTATTCCTTGATTTTAAGGGATTGAGTGAGGATGACAAAATTAAAATGAGCGACTTTTTTACAGAAACTCATACAGAATGTATAAATGCACCTCACACACCATTTCCTTTGAACCCCGTTTCGTTCATTGATAATGTTAACGAAAAGAACAAACTGGTAGGTATAAATAAGTTTGTTGACATTATTGCTAAATACTCCAATATCGGCAAGAAGCAACAACAAACACTAAAAGATGCTACCAAAGAAGCGTTTATTCAGCATAAAGATGGCAAACATCCTTCATTGAAGGAAATTTATGATTTGGTAATTGAGTCGGTCGGTGATAACCGTGATACTCTTACTGAAATTATGGAACGTCTTAGTGAATATGAACTTTTCGCGTCAAGAGTTAATGACCCAAGTATCTTCCTAAATAACAATTATTATTTTTCTCTATCAGGTGAGCTCGATAGTACTGTCCGATTCACGTCAATTTTTCTCATCATTAACTACATCTTCAATGTATTCACGAATATGGGTGGTACAGAAGTAGTCGATGGCAGCCGAAGTATGCGTTATGTATTAATGATTGATGAGGCTCACGATTTGTTCCGTGAAAAGAAGTCTTTGGAGATTTTAGAAGTCTTGCTTAGGAAGATTCGGTCATATGGTGTTTCTATCATCCTACTCTCTCAAGGCATATCAGAATATAATCAAGGTAATTTTGATTTTTCGCAAGAATGTGAAACTGCATTCCTTTTACCGATAAACGACCTTAATAATACAAAAGCAATAAACAAATTCTTAGGTCTGAGTGAAAAGGATGGATCTCGAACTATGCGAAATCTTGAAAAATTAGATAACGGACAATGTGTATCTAATATTAAAGAATTGCAAAAAGGCGACTTGTTTGAAGTTGTTCAATATTGGAAAGAAAAGAAGTGAATATGGAACATCCTAATTTTTTGGAGATTATAAGAGACCTCTATCTTAAAAGTATAGAGCCATGCAAAGAGCCCAGTTTTGTACTGTATTTTATTTTTATGGTAGTAATATTTGGAGGAATTGGAGTCATTTTATCTTTGTGGCAATGCATTAATGGAGAACCTTTAAGATACGTTTCTCAGAACATGATGACTTATGCCGTTGCTTTATCCGTTCCGGCTGCTTTAACTATATTCCTTCATATAATTCCTCACAGTGATTATAAGGTGAGTCACACTATTATAACACTCTCCGTACTCATTTTACAAATTGTTGCAGTTTGTTTCTCTTTTTGGAACGGACATTTTATAATTGCCATTATTTGTACTATAATATCTTGGTGGTATTGGATTCTTGCTAATTCATGTAATGGTTCTTTGGGGGATAAATCATATCATTCACAAATTAAAAATGACTTACAGAATCATGGAGCAAAATGGGACAATGATTAAAGGATTCCTAGTTCAGCAAAATGGTCAAGATTTCTTAATTGGGAAAGCTTCTATTAGAGATATTTTGACCTATACAAGATATACCGAACGTTTAATTATAGGATTTGATGAGGATGAAAAGCTATTTACAATCCACATATTCAACGTAAGGTAGAAACTGCTAGAGTTAATAAAATTGCGGATTTTCTTATAAATGACTCCGAAGCCATGTTCCCAACAAATATCGTTCTTGGGATACCTATGTCTATGATTTCTTCTCAGTTCTCGCATGATGGTATAGTGGAAATTTCACTAGACGAAAAAGTGACAAATCAAATAAAATTAGCTAAAGATGGTCACAAGGATGCTGATGTCTTCATTACAATTATTGATGGCCAACATCGTGTTCGTGGTATTGAGGTTGCTATAGAGCGATTGCAAGAAGAAGCTGAAACACATAATAATGTTTTGGCTCATGCAAAACTAGAAAATCTGTTAAATATAGAATTGGTCGTTTCATATTTTATAGACAAAAGTTTAGAATATCAAGCTATGATATTTTCCACCATTAATAGGACGCAGAAAAGAGTTTCCCAAGATTTGGTGTATAGCTTGTTTGGACTATCGTCTGAAGATACTCCATATAAGACGGCTTTAGAAGTTACCCTAGCTTTAAATGCCCACCCCAAATCACCATTCTACCATAGAATAAAACTATATGGAGGTGAATATGACAAGAGAATGAGTCCCCCTCTCTCTCAAGCAACAATGATAAAAAGCATTGTAGGACTTATAAGTGAAACATTGCGAGAATCAGAAAATGACAAGTACAAAAAAAGACAAGAATTAAAAAAGCAGAAGGGACGAAAATTTTTACCTTTTAGGAAATTCTATGCGAATAATCAGGATTTTTTAATTTCAGACTGTATGTTCTATTTTTTCAATGCAATAAAATCCAAATTCCCGCAGTATTGGTTATATGATGGGCTTGCAAAGCCTCAAAATATTTTGCAATCAACAGTAGGGTATGAAGCCTTGCTATCTTTCCTTGTTGAAATTTTAAAACGAGAATCACTTCTGTTTTTTGATCGGAATACGTTTAATAGTTACATCAATAAACTAGAAAACATAGATTTTGGTGACGTTACCATATTTCCAATGACAACAAAAGGGAAAAAGATTGCATACCTTACAATGAGCCTTGCCGTTTTTCCACCGTCAGAATCATCTGATAATAGGGAAATGGAACTTTTTAAGACAATGAACGAAATCTAATTTAGATATAATATTTATAATTTTATGAAATTTCGCTAGTTTTGTTGCAGGAAGACATGAAGGGTATAAAGTGATGTCGGTGCTTGTAATTTAATGAATTAAGTATTTATTGTAAATGACAAGACGAATCGTATCACAACACGTTGATTGTATAGCTCATTACATAATTTGAATAACAAGAAAGTATATGAAAACATTTAAAATCATTGGTGTACGACCATTGAAAGGATGTAATAAACATGTAATAAAGAACTTAAAGTCTGATACTTTTTATACATTTTATAATAATTATGAATTTAAAGATGAGAAAGTGATAAAAAGTGAACAGCAAGTTCCGGATAATTTATATGCATCCAATATTAGTCTGCATGCTATTGTCGGAATGAACGGTAGTGGAAAAAGTACAATCGTAGAATTAATTATCCGGATTATAAATAATTTGTCTTTTTATATATTAGGGGAACAATCCGGAACATACGCTGCTGAGCCGTTGGTTCCCGTAAGACGCTTGAATGCTGAATTGTATTATGAAAAGGACAATGTCATTTATAAAATTACAATTTCTAACGATAGCTTTTCATGGACAGATGAACGTGGCAATATAATGGGAAAAAATAGTGAGGATTTGCAATCTCTATTTTATACGATTGTCATCAATTACTCACATTATGCCTATAACTCACTGGAATATCAGTCTGAAATCATGGGTAGATATAAGAAAAAGTTTTGGATAGAAGCCCTTTTCCATAAAAATGACGGTTACAGAACGCCTATTGTTTTGAATCCTTTCAGAGAACGGGGCAATATTGATATCAATGTAGAAACAGAACTGGCAGAACAACGTTCCATAGCCTTTTTTTCTTATTTTAAACTTTACCACTCTATTCGTTTTCATCCTGATTATGACATTAAATCTTTTGCAATCAAATTGGATAAAGATGGTGTATCGCAAAAAATCAAACATGCGATGAAAGATTATTATCCCTATTTGGCTAAAATAAAGGATATGAGTTGGGAGGATATGGAAAAATCAATCAAGGAGGCTTGGGTAAAAAGATTTTCGTTTCTTAAGAAAAACAATGAATATTCAGAATATTGCTATCAATACCTTGTCTATAAAACAATGTCCATCCTTGTTAAATACTCCTTCTTCCAAGTCTATTTTAAGGACAACTCTAAAAAAGAAAACCCATTTGATGAAGTTGTGATTATGTTAATAAAGGATGAAAGTCATATAACATTGAAGATTCATCAGATTCTTTATTATTTGGATGACCCTTATTATCATGAAGGGAGATATTATTGGAGCGATTTGGAACCTTTCTTAAAGAAAAGGTCGGATTCATCTGTTCAGATAGATAAAATTATGTATTTGTTACCTCCGCCAATCTTCAAGACCAGTTTTTATTTATCTTATAGAACGGATAAAGGACAACTTGGAGTTGTTAATATAACTGATTTGAGTTCGGGAGAAAGACAATTGGTTTACTCAATGAGTTCGATATTGTATCATGTACATAATATATATACCATAAGAAATGCTGAAAATCGAAAGCCATATAATTGTGTACAGATAATTTTGGAAGAAATAGAACAGTATTATCATCCTGAATATCAGCGCGTTTTAATAGCTACTTTAATTGAGTATTTGAACAAACTTAATATTGATAAGAATTTTAGGATAGACATATTGTTAGTTACTCATTCTCCATTTGTACTTAGTGATATTCCAATGGAAAATATCCTTTTTTTAGAACAAGGAAAGCCTGTCACATCAAAAGTAAAAAAGGAACTGAAAGAATCTTTTGGCGCTAATATGTATGACCTCCTTCGTTTCAGTTTTTTCCTAAAGGAGAGTGCTATTGGAAAAGTGTCCTATGAGGTTATTAATAGTTTAATGGATAAGATAATGAACGATGCCTCTTTTGATGTGTCCGTTTGCTACGAACAAACTCAAATTAATCATAGGAATCTTAATAAATACGTCAAATTGGTTGGTGATACCTTTCTTAAAAATATTCTTGATAAAAAATTGGGAAATAATGTATCAACTGAAAATAACTAAAAATAACAGAAAGAATTAGCGTTGCAGCATTTCAATAATGTAAAAGGACGTTTATTGATTGATATTCATCATTTTCTTTCGGGTAATTATAGAACACTAAGGAAAGAGACAATATCTATTCATGGAGATAAGCCTAGTGAGGATTTGCTGAGGTACTTATCTGTTGAGAAAAACTTGAAGGAACTTATAGTGTCCCATCCGGATAAGTTAAGAGATATAATTTCCAAGCTACATTCAGATGCATTTGATCCTAAGAAGAATTTAAATCGTATTCTTTATCATATTTTCATTATTTTTGGATATGAAGATAAGAGGTTTAATAAGGATGTTTTTTACCGACAAAGCCAAGTGGGAACCTGTCCTTATTGCAATATGGCAGATATCCATTATATTCCTGCAACAGCGTTGTCTCAGCCAGAAAAAGGAGTATTGGATCATTTTTATCCCAAAGAAATTTACCCAATATTGGGATTATCTTTTTACAATTTGATACCAAGCTGTCCTTCTTGCAACGATGTTCAGCATAAGAGTAATAAAGATGTTACATCAAATAAAGGGGATGCAAGCTTAACCTCAATGCGTATAATCAATCCATACGAGTATCAAGATAGGAATTTTTTCTTTGATTACAACTTGAAGTCCCACTGGGAAAATGCGGAAAACAGCGATGTGGATATATTAACAGCTGGAGATAAAGAAGTTGGTTATAATGCGTTGTTAAACCTGAATGGTCGATATAATACAATACAGAATCGGGAGACTGTAATTTCCATAATTCGAAAATTAAACAGGTATCCTGACACTTATTTTGATTATTTGAATATGTTACCCATACCAGCCTGTTTAATAAAAAAAGAATTTGATGATTGGGGATTTCATTTGAGAAGAGATGAGATTTATAAATATCCTTTCAATAAATTCAAATTGGATATATTGGAAAAAGCGAGGACTGATATGTAACTATGTCCTTTTACATTATCTTTATTATAATAACTGATAACTAAGGGGGGAGCGAAACTTCTCTTTAATCGAAATCGCCCCCGCTACAACTATCTGTGGCGAGGGTGATTTCCTATTTATGAGGCTTTCGACACATCCTCATATTGGATAGAGATTAAGTCAGACAGAAAAAATATTCATTTTTCAAAGAATGGTTTTCCTGTCTTTTGCTTGGTTCTATGTTTTTTGATATTAGAACCGGGCTACTTCATAGAATTTAAAGAAATAGTAGAACGCAACCTTGTGCCATTTGGTTAATTCTTTATCTCCAGCAAACAAGGAAGACAGGGTACACTTGTCAATACCTGTGTAATTGCTTAGGTGTTTGCTACGCAATCCCAGACGTTCCATTTTGGACTTGATACTTTCAATGGTTAAATTATCAATGTCCTTTCTGTCAAAATTGACAGCGGAAACAGTCAGTTTCCAGTCATCGGGAATCTCACCCTTGAACATTTCACGGGCACGTTCCATCAGCTCCTTTTTGGAAAGAAGGATGTTGTTCACCATGTCTTTTTGCTCTATACGAACAATCAGACGATTATCACTATATGATACAATCTCAACAACAATATGCGCCATACGGCGGTATTGTTTGGCAAATTCTGCCAGCCGCTTTTTACTCTCGTCGGAGAGAGGAAGTAATTCTAAATTTTTCATACATTTGTCATTTTACGATTGATAATCGGATATTATTATTTTTTTGGTGTCGTTAAAGGAAGGGCCGAAGCCCTTCCACTCACAATTTGACAAGCCTTAAATGCGTCAGGTCGAAAATGGCGAGTTGTTTATTTTCACGTCCGAAACGAATGGCCTCGTCCATGTTCGTGAAAATACGGATACTGTCAAAATAGAACTGTCCGTTCTCTTCGTTCAGCCATCCGCCAACTTTCTTCTCGTGCACTAATGCATGTTTAAGAACTCTTTTCAATCCCTCCTCACCGAAACTGTCCTGAGTTTCGAGATAAGCGACAGAAATACCTTTTGTGACCTTTTTTAAGGTTGTAAGGTCAACCGTGAATCCATCTGGATTCTTTCCTGCTATCTCAAGGATAGCGTCAAACAGTTGTTCCATAAATTGGAGAACTTTAGCGGTGCCACCCGCGTTTGTTATGGCACGGCAAATCTACTAAAAAGTTTGTTACTAACATTTTAGTAGATTTATAGTAGCTAGTACACGGCTTTTTCCGATAAAAATGTGCAGAAATCTCAAATGGCATGACTAATAGCCCATTGGCAGTTATTTGTTCCTTCATCCGAAACAACACAGATATTGAAATCAGATGTCGGTAACAATGTAACTATCATACAATCAGATATTTGAATAGTTATATCAAAGTTAAATGAAAGAGCTGGGTAGCTAGTAGATACTACCAAATGACCTTTCTGTTAATTTGCATATTAAATATCAGGATATTATATTTGTTTTATACGTATTTTATCCTTGGGTAATTTGGGCTCTAATTTTATCTACATTATCAATAGTAATATGTTGGTTCACATAAATATACACTCACGTGAATATGAATAAGTAGAAAGCACTTTTGTCTTCCAAGCATCCGCGTAGAAAAATGGGGTCAAGTCAAAAAGTATGTGGGTATAATATTTGAGAAACATTTAAAGTTTGCAATGCTAAAAACATACATCCTTCCAAAGTATTATAAATCAAGTACATCAGACGAACACCTGATTGGACGTCAGCATTGTAACTCAGAGGTCATGCTTATCACCCACAGGGTTTTCAGATTAACCCGAAAAATGGATTTGGAGGGATAAGCAACAGGAGGGCTGCGTACTGTGTGATAAAGTTGTGTGGTTGGTCATTTTCAGAGGTAATGTAGCCTGTCGGTTCTATTGCCACATGTTATCTGACGACTTTTGATGACATCTGACGACTTTGTTTTTCTCATTCCAGGTATTAATATGTTCTTTGTCTTGTGTGGTAACAGTGAGTCGGTTCATGAAAAATGTCATGCTATGAACATACAGGAAGCAAAGAAAATCAGGCTTGTTGATTTTTTAGGAGGACTGGGGCATCACCGGTCATACAACGCGGGAACAGTGTGTGGTACAAGTCTCCTTTCCGGATGGAAAAGGAGGCTTCCTTCAAGATTGATCTCCGGAAAGAATTGTGGTATGACTTCGGGCTGGGGAAGGGCGGGGATATTATTACCCTGGCTAAGGAGATTTACCAGACAAATGATATAAGTCTTGTGCTACGGTATATTGAAGATAAAAAGGCGGTTTTGAAACCGGTTACAATCTCCTGCCCTGTGGAAGAGGCGGCACCCGCCTTTCAGGAGTTGAAAATCAGGCCGCTTGCCAACCGTATATTGCTTGCTTATCTGAAAGAACGGTGTATTGATGTGGAAACGGCGAGGAAAATATGCCGGGAGACTTCCTTCAAGCGGAACGGAAAAAATTATTTTGCCATTGCCTTTCCCAATATTTCCGGTGGATATGAGGTGCGGAACAGATTTTTTAAGGCTTGTATCTCTCCCAAGGATATTACTTGCGTCACGAATGGACAGGAAATGGGCAGGTGTTATGTGTTCGAGGGATTTATGGACTATCTGTCTTTTGAGCCGGCCTTTCCTCTTTGGCCGAAGGGGGATTGCTTGGTGCTGAACTCCGTCAGCAACTTGCCGAAGGCTTTTTCCTTTCTTTCACGATATGATGACATTTACAGTTGTCTGGATAATGATACTGCCGGAAATAATACGGTGATGGCGATGAAAGAAAAATATGGCAGCCGTGTACATGACCTTTCACAGGAATATGCCGGTTATAAGGATTTGAATGAATATTTGTGCCGTAAGCGACGAAACGTATGATTGTTGGAAGGATTATGTGAAGGGAGAATTGAATGTCATTTTTGAATATAAAACTACAAAATCATTTTCATTCTTGATTATTTTCGTTATTTTTGTACCGATTATCAATTAAATATATGTTTATATGAACGAATTGTTGACTCAAATACAAGATGTATATGCCGCATTTTCTACAGATGCTGTGCTTCAGATTGAAAAGAATAACAAGGCCGCAGGTACTCGTGCCCGCAAAGCTTCGTTGGAATTGGAAAAATTGATGAAGGAGTTCCGCAAGCTCTCTCTGGAAGAGTCCAAAAAATAATTTCTTCTTTTCTGATTATCTTTACTTGCAGTTGCGGGATTTCGGTTTGTGATAAGTCGCTTGCCGCCATCTCTTGATATTTTTTTGACAGTACAACCAAAACGGATATCTCCAATAGGCTTGGATTATAGTCGGTTGCGGTCCGTAATGGTTGTATTGTCCTGCAAATATGGGTTAGGGATGTTCCCTGTCTTGTTCGTTTCCCGCCCACAATGTCTGGTAGTCTTGGCAAATCCTTTCGTAATCTTCCGGCTTCAAGTGCGGGAAATTAGTGGCATACATATATTGAAGGTCTTCTGGTGTCAGTGCTGGATCTTGTCTTAGGATGTCATGGATTTCATCCTCGCACTCATAACGGTCGTTGAATATGCCCGTATGCGGATAGACAGCGGTACAATCCTCAATGATATGCTCTACAAATAACAGGCCTTTCATCAGGTCTTTCTTGACCGTTATCTCGTGGTCTGAATGGGCGTTGTAATAACCGCAACTCAAGTTGACACAGCTGACGCCCATCCCGTTTCCTTTCAGGACCATTACGTCGGTCAACAACCCGTTGTTCTCCTTATAACCCCATTCTTCCGGTTTTACCGCTTCTATGAATTCATCCGAACAAAGTTCCGAGAAACCGATGCTTGTAATCAGGTCGGAATTGCCTTTCCGGTCGGGCTGGATGACAAACCGTACGTCGTTGAAAAAAGGCATGTCTGCGTTGGAACTGCCCGCGCATCCGGTTTCCTCTTCCCTGAAGAAAGCTATTTTAATGGTATCGTATTTTTTCAGGCATTCCAGACAGATGAATATTCCGTTCTTGTCATCCGCCCCCGGATTCTCAAACCGTCTTTTGCCCGGGGAATAGCCGAAAATGATGTCCTTTGTTTCTATCGCCTTGAAATCCTTGGAGTGGTGGCAGTGTGCCACCTGGTCGATATGGCTGACCAGGCAGGGATAGTTTTCCCCCGTTCCTTTTATCACATAAAGATTTCCGTATCGGTCCTGTGAAACGGATATGTCACCGGGAAGTGTTCCGATATAAGAACGGAGGAAACGTATCATATTCTGTTCCTTTCCGCTCGGGCTGTGAATGCTATACAGCTTCTTTAGCAATTGTGTATTCATGCTCTTTTTGCTTAAGTTTGTAACCATAGGGAAGGCCGGTGCCGGGATTGAGCGTATCAAACGCCTCTTTGTCAAATATCCATGCCTTTCCGTCCTTTACCAATTTGTCCAATGCCCCAGCGGTGATGCTTGTATCCTTATACTTGTTTTCCGCATCCGTCCATACCTGAATCCGGGTGATGTCGTCCTCCTTTTCAAACCACTCATCGTCGTATTCGGAATAATACCAGTTCTTCCGCTTGAATTCCTTCTCCGCTTTTTCCATGCACTTGCCACAACAGTACTCCTCGCCGGTCAGGTGCGATTGCAGGGCATCCCTGTGCAATATCCATTTTTGGCATTCATCACAAGTTGTACAGTCATCATCATGGTGGTATGCGTATATTGATTCTATCCATACAAAATCGTTCAGGTTGTCCGTATCCACATAGATTTGCGCACCGTTCCTGTAGCACAGCCGGGTTTCTTCACAATAATATCCATGATAGTCATCCCATTCATCCCCGTCCTCATCCCCATTGAGGTTGATGTCTGTGGTGTCAAGGTCGTGAGAATATTCTTCCGGTTCATAATTATAGGCTTTTTTTTTACTATGATTATACCATTTGAAGGAATCCTGGTAAGAGAGTGTGTCGCGTATATCCAATCGGCAATCGATTTCAAACTTCTTATTTTTAAGGGAGTTTCCGGAAATGTCCACAAAAGCATCCGCATCACTGCATGATGCGCCGATAACTTTATATCCGTCTATGTATTCTCCATGAATCAGCTTGTCAATCAGTAGCCTTTTCAGCGTGTCGTCCTTATTGGAGGCGTATTGCCTTTCCAACAACCTCCATTTTTTACCGTGCTGGTCTGTCACGTCTGTAAACAGGATTGCCCTTGCTACGATATAATCATGTTCGTCTGTGATATAGGCGCTTGGCATTCACTGAATAGGCATAAAACTCATCCCTGTTCCTGCCCGTCATACAGGAACCGAAATCACCCTTGCATTTCCAATAGTCATATATCTTGTCAAACCGGTTGTCCACATGCAGTTTCAGACCGGAACCATGCCCGTAGGCATAGGTGTACCATTGTCGGGTGAAGACATCTCCGGAAAGCCAGTTCAGGATTCCCGGGGAAAGCAGCTTCCCAATCTCCGTTTCAAGGATAAGCGTCCTCATGAATTTTCCGGATTTCATTTTGAAGGTCCGGTTCCGTTCGACATTGATATAACAGACTGAAGACTTGTCCATATCTTCGCAAATCCCTTTGGATTCATTTGTCCTGTACAATCCGGAGTGATAGGTTTCCCCTATCAGTTCCACCTTGTTTGTAAGCTTCCCGTCATTCCTTCCAGACTCTTTGACAGCCTCGGTAACTTTTTTCTGCAAGTCTGCCATATCGGATATGTGCAACAGGCTGTAATCGTTGTGTTTCAAACAATACCGGAGCAACAGGGGATTCTTTAAATGTCCGAGCAATATTTTGTTCTTTCTGGATATCACTCCGTTTTCCCTTGTTGTAAGTCCGAACCGTTTTTTGAAATCTTCGTAGTTTTTAATTTGGTAGTATAACATATTTTCCAGTTTTGATATTGTCCATGAATAAAAAAGAGATATCCCTCCCGGGACATCTCTTTGGGGTGTTTCAAACCGTATATTCCCTCACGTTGGAGTAAGGGGCTGTATTTCCTGTTCAGGCAGGCATATACATTCGGACCGTTTTTCATCCAGCCTAAGCAGTTCCTTTTCGGGCGGGAAACAGTCTATTTCTTCCATCAACTCAAATCCTTCCGGTGAGTTCGGGTGATTCCGTATGGCATACTCCAGTTCGTCAGAGGCAATTTTCATTCTGTCAGTTTCGATGAACGGGGACTTTATTCCGAAAAAGTGGAGATATTCAATCCGGCTGTTGTCCGCCACTTCCGTTTTGTAATTTTTCATTTCTTTCGTTTGAACCATAATCTTTCTTTTTTGATTAAACATGACCGGCTTGGCAAAAGCCAGTATTTCCATTTCTTATATGCCCCGGTTTGCTTTTTGCCGTGATTGTGCAAGGCAAAAGGCGACCTTTGCAGGTAAGAATTGAAATACGATATGAATGGCGGTCTGCCATGGAGAAAAGAAGCCGTCCGGTAGGCAGAGGCGGTACAGGATTCAGTCGAACGCTTCCATCCGATTGCTTTCCAGCAATGCCAGGACATCTTTCTCCTTGTACAATAATTTGCCTCCTATCTTGTAATAGGGTATTTTTCCGTTCAGGCGGTAGTCTGCCAGTGTCCTTCGTGTCAGTTTCAGTTTTCCGGCAAGCTCGCTGTCCGTCATGTAACGGTCGCCGTTCAGTAGCGGACGGAACTTTTCCGCCTGTATGTCCAGAAGGCGGGACAATGTGTCAATGTTCCGGAAAAACTGCCTGATTTCCGGACTTTCCTTGGTCAATAGGGATTGTGCCATTGTATCTTGCCAATTAAAGGATTACCTGACGAATCGTATTTTCCATAAAGCGGATGATGTCCTGACGCCTGTAATATACTTTACGGTCTATATGGCTGTAAGGGACTGCCCTGCGTCTTCGGAGCTGTAACAGTTTTCCGGGGGAGACTCCCATCAGCATACATGCTTCCTGGTTGTCTATCCAGTCATCCATACTCCGGGAATTTTCCCCGCATATTTCCCGCACTTTTTTTGCAAGGGCTTCCAAGGCCCTGTTCATTTCCAAGAATGTCTGCGCTTCAATGGTTACGATTTCCATACGTTTCTCTTTTTTGTCCGGTACGAAAATAGGGATGGAATCCCTTTCCTCCAAAAAGGTGTCTGTAAATGTCATCAGACGGCATCAGATGGCAAGGGGAACGGGAATGTGAAATATTTGAATATCCCCCAAGAAAGTAGCAGACAAAAATCGGACAGGATTTTGGTTCCTGTTTAAATTTTCTTCAAAAGGGAATGACTTGCAGGCCTTTTCCGATAAAAACAACTATATTTATCCACCATCAGGATTTTAACCTTTGGAACATTTATATTATGGAATTGATTGTGAATTTGTCGGTGATATTATTTTTTATCGGGCTTTGGATGTATGCCCGGTATTGGAGAAGAATGTGCGGGAAGGCGTTCTGCCAATATGCGGCCGCCTGCTGCGGGAGAGAGGAAAGAGAAAAGCTGATGCGGTATGCCATAATAGCGGGCAACCGTCATGCACCCTTGCTGTATGCGTTGACTTATCCCGAACGGTTTGACAAGGCCCGGCCGTTACGATTGTTTGAATTCAGGGGAATCCGTTGTGTGTTTGCCGGATATTATTTTCCTCAGCGTTATGAAAACTGGCTTTGTGACGACCAGTCCGAATTTGTCCGGAAGGTGTATGATTTCAAGGAAGGGAAAGACCCATGCCGGAATTGTTTCTCGCAGGCGTTCCGGGTTCTTTCCGTTACCGGAGATGTGACCGCTGTGTTTATGCCATGCAGTACTTCCCGGCGCTACCATCGACGTTTTTCCGGTATAGCCGCTTTTCTGGAGTCCGGGGGCTATGCCCGGTCGGGGCTGGATTTGATATGTATCACGGAAGACAGGGAGAGCAAACATACTTCCGGAAGACGTTCCGGAGTGGATACGGCCAATTATATGATGGCGAGGGGGCTGCGGGGAAAACGGGTCGTAATCGTGGATGACCTGCTGACCAGCGGTGACAGCCTGCTGGAGTATGCCCATAACCTGGAAAGGGTCGGCGCCATAGTGACAGGTGCTGTCTTTTTGGCCCGTACGTTCCGGATGCCCCCACCGGCAACAGTCAGACGGGTTGTTTGGAAACATCATTTATCGGCGCTGTTGACAGGAAAGTAAGACGGCGGAGATTGTACGCGACTTGTAAAGTTTACAATACACCCTTTACAACTTTACACTTTGTTTTTTACAATAAGACGCGGAATAAAATTTGTATTCTTTTCTAATTGTTTTATAATCAGGATATTCGTTTGAGACTTTTTGTGAAGCGCCGGCTGACGGCACGTTTTTTTCACTATGAATGGCATATACTCTTACAGTGCGCACAAGAAAGGGTATTCCAGTAATAACCTTTAAAATACAGGAGAGACATGCCATGATGTATATAGACAATGAAGTGCTTGAGAAAATGATAATGACCATAGTGGAAGGGTTTGACCGGATGGAAAAGAAACTGGACAGTATGATGCGTGTGAAGGACTGCATGGATGGTGACAAGCTGCTGGACAACTATGACCTGGCCAGACTGCTCGGGGTGTCGTTGCGGACAGTGGCCCGCTACCGGGAGAAAGGGCTGATCCGGTATTATCAGACGGATGAGAACGGGAAGAACTTTTATCGCAGTTCGGATGTACAGGAGTTCCTGCAACAGCGCGGAAAGAAAAAATAGAATATGTTTTATTTCACTATGAGGAAGTTATGTTAACTTTGTACCTGAAATACATGTTATGAAGACAGATATGAAATATGCGGTGGCGGTCCTGGTGGACGGTGACAACGCATCCTTCGAGAATTTGGAGGATGTGATGGGGTTTGTCTCCCGCCACGGAAATGCCATTATCAGACGGATATATGGCGACTGGACGCGGAAACCGCTTTCCGGCTGGAAGGATGCCGCCGGAGAACACGGTTTCCGGCTGGTACAGGCCTCTTCCTTTACCTCCGGGAAGAACACCACGGACATTGCCCTGGTCATAGACGCGATGGATATTCTGCGTGACGGACTTGTCGGCTGTTTCTGTCTGGTTGCCAGCGACGGTGATTATACCCTGCTTGCCCAGCGGATACGGGAAGCCGGCCTGCCGGTGTTGGGATACGGTGAAAGCAAGACCCCGGCACCGCTGGTACGCACCTGTACTGAATTTTTGTATGCGGACCGTATGGAAGGGAAGCCGGTGGAGAATACGCCCGGGTTCTTTCTCCGGCGGGACATGGAATATTTTGACAGGGCTTTCGAGGAGGCTGCCGACGGTAAGACGGAAGTTCCTCTCTCACTGATCGGAACCGCCCTGAAGAGGATGATACCCAAGTTCAAGATAAAAAGATACGGTTGCAAGACTTTGGGAAAACTGTATGAGAAACTGGAGCGTTATGAGCTGGTCCGGACGGAAAAAGGAGTGGCGGGGGCCGTACGGTTGAAACGCTGAACGTTTTTTATAAAGAGTGACCGAAACTCCAGTTTAGCCCGGATGAGTTTTTGATTTGAAACTTGAACATCCTTAAAGGCAAAAAGAAGAGCCGTATCATTGCTTAAAACAGGGCTTGATACGGCTCTTTTCAGGGCTTGCAGTTACAATCTGTAGCTTTTCAAAGAGTCTTTTTAATTTTGACACCCTCTGGATTTTTCAATTCGGTCATTATGACACTCTCTTTTCCGTGTTATACCGGGATGGGATTCACCCGCAACGTGTCAAGGTTGAGATAAGCCCCCCGATAAAAGGTCCTTCCCTCCCTGAACATGCGCCAGAGGATGTCACAGCCGGTTTGTGCCAGCATGGAGTTGATGAAGAGGTCCTGCTTCTGCAATGCTTCCGCCAGCGAACAACTCGGTCCGGAATCCTTCTCCTCAATGGTGGAATAACTGGTCTCCTCGGTAATCACATTCATTCTGGGTATGGTGTGGTACTCGGTGGAGGCGGGCTGATGTATCTTGTTCCGGATATTGCCTATCAGAACCTGCCCGGTTGTCTGGGCGTTGCCGAAATCCATCCAGTAAATCGGTGTCTTTTCGTCATTGTGCGTATTCTTCCTGTGGTGCTTCAGGAATCTCCACAAGTCAAGCCGGGAACGGATGTTGTCCGTACAGGTAATGATTATGTTCGTCAACCCGGGGGTATCCTTGTCACTTTTCTGCCTTGACGGAAAACTCCTGCCTTTCGCTTCCCATGCGTAACCGAAGAAGCGGTTGATACGGGTGACAAGCGCCACCGCCTTGTTCAGTCCGAGTTCCGTCTCGCTGAACAGCTGGCGTCCGATATTCGCCTCGGTGACGGTATCGGGGTCAAAGACCGTGACATGCAGCCCCGGATGTCCGAGCGCCTGTAATGCCACGCTCATACGTGCCAGGCCGGTGACGACCTGGGAGCCTGTGCCTCCTGCCCCGATTACGGAAACGGTTACCGGATGGTAGGGATTAAGAAGGTATTTGTCCGTGTAATGAATCTTTCTCATGATAATATGTCTTTAAGTTGTTTGTCTAGCGGTTTGAGCTCGTCCTCGTTGAAGGGGCTGTCCCGCGCCTGTTCCGTCACCAACACCAGATTACTGTGTGTCGGATTGTCCTGCCCTCCCAGATGGGAAAATTCGCTGAGCCAGAAGCGTTTCTCCCAATATTCCTGAAGCGCGTGGAAGTCCATATTTTCCGGTTTTTCCAATGTGGAGCTGCCCAGGCACACACTTCCGCGCGTCACATTGAAGAAAGGCGCCAGATAAAGCGGCGTGTCCTCTTCCGGTATTCGCCCCTTGTAGGCGAAAATTGTCATTCTCTCGTTTTCAATGATGTAGACAACTCCCGGCAGATGGAATACGCCATCCTTGATGTTCAGGCTGTCCTTGAAGAACATCTGTCGTTTTCCCGGCGGGTTGTACCATATATATTTCTCATGCCCTTTCCGGGTGTCGCACCATAACATGTTGGAAGGCAGCCTGCCGTGGGGCACATTCTGTCTTTCATCCGAATAGGATTCCACCAGGGCGTTCATGAACTCATACGTGACCGGAATGCCCGCTTCCATTCTGCCCGCCTTGTTGATGGGACGGAGCTCAAGGTAATTCTTTCCGGTTGCATAAGGGCTTTCCCTGTATTCATAGGCGATGAGCGCCGCTTTGGGCACCATTATCTCCTGCATCTTTTTGGTCAGTTCATTCATCTTTATCTGATTTTTGATTTGAAATTTTGATTGGGAGAATTAAAAGGAGCCGGTTATATGCTGCATGAACCTCTGCATCCACTTAGAGAGCCTTTCCGGGTAATCGTCCATGCGAAACAGCCTGTCCGTTTCCGGTGTCAGGTACATGTATGTGACCGGGGTGATGGCGTAGGTTTCACGGCAGTCCGAATTGAAATAAGACTCCATGTTTTCTGCCAGCATATCATTGTTGGAGTATGCCAGCATGATTTGGGTGTCAAGTCCTATCGGTGGAAAATTCGGTTCTTTCTCATACGCCCAGTCATAATAGTACTGTATGAGACACGGGTTGTCCGGTGTTATCAGTTCCAGCCCCTCGCTTACCAGTCCGAGAAGTTCCCGTTCCCTCTTCGCTTCTGTCCGGCATTCCCGTATTTTGTCCTCAAGCCGTACACAGAACGGCTTTCCCTCCATCCGCTTGAGCGCTTTTGAGATTTTTCCGGTTTCATAGGATTCCGCCAGCAGGTTGTTTTGCCTGATCTCCTGCGGCGAGGCGTCCGGGTCGCGCTCCTTCCAGTCACGCAGTTCTTCCAGTGCCAGTTCGTAATACCATGTTTCCTTGACCATGTTCAATCCGTGGTGCCGGATGAACCGGCGTATGAATTCGCGGACGATGCATCGTACTGGTACGGAGATTTTCTCTATGAAATCAATGGGAATCCAGAACAATGTGTAATCCGGCCATTCATGGAACCTGTACAGGCAGAAGTAAAGCCTTCCCGCCTTTTCCTCCAGATTGACCTGTTCGGGTAGCGCCTCGTCCATTGCCCGGTACAGTCCGGCGATGTTCATGCGGGGACTGCCCCCTTTCCGCGGACGGAAAGGAAGCTTTATCCCCATCAGCCCGGCATATCTTAATGCCGACCGGTAGAGGAAGTCAAAATTCTCGGATGTCGTGAGATTTTTTTCGGTTTCATCCGTTTGGCTTTCCATGTAATAATCGGTCGCAATGGAGGGAACTTTCCCGGTCAGAAAAGCATTACGCTTTCTGCCGGTGGCAACCTCCGTCTTTTTCGGGAGGTCACGCCCCGGCTGACGTTTGAGGAACCAGCTTCCCTGATAATCAGGCCTGCCAGGTTTTCCGTCAGGGATTTCGGTAATAATCTGCATGTTTCTTTCTTTTGATTGTTTCTCTTCATTTTCGCCATATCCCTATCCTTTTGTCCCGATGGTTGTCTTGAACCGGTAAATCGTCCTGTCATTCTCCCATTCCGGCCCGTGCACGGTAGCGTGGTCAGTTCGGGGTAGATTATGGAATAGAAGTCCATCACTTCGGAAGGGGACATGTTGCTGTCCGGATCTGCCAGCTCTATTTCTGTAGAATTTTTCTTCATTTTGAATATTCTCTGCAATCCTTTGATTTCAAGTGCCATAATTTTTTGTTTTTATAAAGTTTAACAACATACCGTTTCCATTTGCGCCTCATCTTTCATCCGGTATTCTTCCGGAAAGTCAGTAAGTATTCGATAAACTCCCTCGTATATTGGGTAACGTATGTTCATAATGTCGTTTATTCATTTTATCGTTCTATGATTTATTGTTACATCAATTCAACCCAAAGATGTGCGGGTTCTATAGTA
>ENA-OQBT01000582-OQBT01000582.1-human-gut-metagenome-genome-assembly--contig:-NODE-582-length-21240-cov-4.216596_pt1 | contig 21240 bp, 24 predicted proteins | sample MGYA00242749_ERZ504557 | MGnify/ENA primary metagenome ERZ504557 (study PRJEB26092, sample SAMD00036243) | human gut metagenome | host: Homo sapiens | study: EMG produced TPA metagenomics assembly of... | reverse complement strand
AATAAAAGAACGGTACCTTTTATTGCACCGTCCTTTTTGTCAACATCTGTTTTATGCTGTTTTTACGCTCTTAACCGGAATTTCTGGATATCCTTTGCATTATTCACGCGCTCAATTTCAGCGCCGAGTCCTCGGAGCTTTCCATCGAAATCCTCGTATCCGCGCAAAATATATACGATATCATCTACCACAGTAATTCCCTCTGCTGCAAGTCCTGCGATCACAAGTGCTGCACCTGCGCGAAGATCCGGTGCGGAAACCTCTGCTCCGGTAAATTTTTCTACGCCGTCAATGATCGCCGTGTTGCCTTCCACTTTAATACAGGCGCCCATACGTGCCAGCTCATCCGCATACTTAAAGCGATTTTCAAAAATACTCTCTGTTACAATACTCGTACCGTTTGCCAGCGCCAGTGTAACCGCGATCTGCGGCTGCATATCGGTCGGATAGCCCGGATACGGCTGTGTCTTTACGTGTGTTCTGCCCAGACGTTTGCTTGCGCTCACACGGATGGAATCGTCAAACTCTTCTACGTCGCAGCCAATCTCCTCGAGCTTTGCGGTTGTTGCTTCCAGATGCTTTGGAATCACGTTTTTAATCAGCACATCGCCCTTTGTGGCTGCTGCTGCAAACATATACGTACCTGCCTCGATCATATCCGGTACGACCGCATAGCTGGTTCCGTGCAGGGTATCGACACCCTTGATCCGAATCACGTCGGTTCCTGCTCCTTTGATGTTGGCTCCCATGCTGTTCAGGAAGTTCGCCACATCGACAACGTGCGGCTCTTTTGCTGCGTTCTCAATCGTTGTATTTCCTCTTGCCATCGAAGCTGCCATCATGATGTTGATGGTGGCTCCAACAGAAACCATATCCAGGAAAATGTGGCTTCCATGCAGATCTGCCGCACTTGCCACGATTGCGCCGTGACGGATGCTTACCTCAGCACCGAGTGCGCGGAATCCCTTTAAATGCTGGTCGATCGGACGGCTTCCGATGTTGCATCCGCCCGGAAGCGGAACTTCCGCTCTTTTGTATTTTCCAAGCAGCGCGCCTAAAAGATAATAAGACGCACGAATTTTTTTGATATATTCATAGTCAACACTCAGATCACCGATAGTCGATGCATTGATCCGCACGGTATGACGGTCGATGCGATCCACAGTAGCTCCGATCTCTGCAATTGCTTCCAAAAGTACATTAATATCACTGACATCCGGCAGATTTTCGATCAGGACCGTTTCGTCGGTCATCGTTGCTGCCGTAAGAATTGCAAGCGCCGCGTTTTTTGCTCCCCCGATTTCCACTTCGCCCACAAGAGGATTTCCACCTCTGATGACATACTGTTCCATATATTCACCTCAAATTTTCTTTTTCATAACTTAACGAGTGTGTTTTATCCGAAATAACGATTCAAAGTCTGTTCTGCTGTTTTTTTACACACTCCGGACTCACTGAAACGCACTGCTCCCCGCAGTGATTTTTCAGTCTCCCCTTATCTTAACTCAAATCTAATATTTTGTAAATCAATTTTAATATATTCCGTACTATTTCCGTTTTTTTCCACCGTTTCCGGTCAGGAATATTCAGAGAAACGTTATATGTAATTTCTAACTTTCAGAACATTTTCCTTATTATTACGTAATATTATGTTTTTGAAAATTCTCCGAATATTCCACCCGTTCCTTCTTACATGCCAATCTGCTCGCGAAGTGCCAGAATCGTGCCCTGGATATCCTTTCCGCTCTCATCGACCGTAATCTCGGCATACTGTTCATACAGTTTACTTCTCTCATCGTAAAGATCTTTGAGCGTCTGACCCTCTTTCAGCACAACGCCGCGTCCCTTCAGGTTTCCAAGACGCTTTGCCAGATCCTCATACGACAGCTTCAGGTAAACGATTATTCCAATCTCTTTAAAATGCTCCATCGCCTCTTTTCCGTAAATGGCACTGCCGCCCGGTGCAATGACGCTTTCATCGGCTTCCAGAGTCGCATTGACCTCATTCTCAATCGCAAGAAAGCTTCATTTCCCTCATCTGCAATAATCTCGCGCAGAAGACGTTTCTCCCGATGCTGAATCACAAGATCCGTATCAATAAACTCATACCCCAAAGCCTTTGCAAGGATAACGCCAACGCTGCTTTTGCCGGCTCCCGGCATTCCTATTAATATAATATTCCGTTTCTTCAAGTTTTATTCCTCCTGCTGTCCTGTATGTACTCTCGGAATCTTTTTGTTTCCTCTATCTCTGCAGATTTGTTCCGCCCTGCTTCATGATCTGCTCAATCTCTTTTTCGCTGACCACGTTGGCATCGTGCTGAATCATCAGCTTTAAGACGCTTGCAGAAATCGCAAAATCGATGGTTCTCTGCGGCGCAAAATCATGCGCCATCGCGTGAATCAGTCCTGCACCAAACGCATCACCGGCTCCGACTGCCTCAAAGCTGTGTACTTTGTGAACCGGGCTCTCATAGAATTTTCCGTCTTTCAGGTAAATTCCCATCCAGTCGCCGTCCTCCACGGTGTAGAGATTGCGCAGCACGCTCGCAACTGCTTTACAGTTCGGGAACTGTTTCTGAATTTCCAGCATGCCCTCTTTGTAAGACTCGATCTGTTCAATGCCGCGCGACATATCTCCATCATACGCCGGAATGCCAAGCGATGATTCAAAGTCCTCATCATTTGCAATGCAGACATCCACGTAAGACATCAGACGGCGCATGACGCGCTGTGCGTCCTTTGCTGACCACATTTTTCCGCGGTAGTTGAGATCACATACCACCTGAATTTTTTTCTCTTTGCAGAGCATAAGAGCGATCTCCAGCGTCTTTTCGATCTCGCAGCTGATGGCCGGCGTGATACCGGAGAAATAAAAGAGATCCACGCCCTCGAGCAGTTTTTCCCAGTCAAACTCCTCCGCTTCTGCCATCGCGATCGCGCTGTAGGCGCGGTCATAAACCACGCTCGTCGGTCGGATGTTGGTTCCCTTTTCAAAATAGTAAATACCGACGCGGCCGCCGCCCCGCAGAACACGGGTCGTATCCACACCGAACCGGCGGATTTCATTGATGGCCGCCTGTCCGACCTGGTGCTCCGGCACTTTTGTCACGTAGGAAACATCGTTCCCGAGTGTTGCCAGAGAAACCGCGACGTTCGCCTCCGCGCCGCCGTAACTGGCTTCAAAGGTATCTGCCTGCAGTATTTTCAGATGCTCCGGTGTTTTTAAACGCAGCATCAGTTCTCCGAATGTAAGTATTTTCATGATAAAATCCCCTCCAGAAACATTTTGTTTTTCACCTCAATACCTTTTTATCTTACGCTGTTTTCTCCCCGGACGCAAGAAAAAAAAGCGCAAAAAAGCGGCTTCCTGTTTCGATTCAGAAGCCGTTTTTTCTGCGTTTTCTCTTATTCTTTTACTGCTCCCAGTGTAATACCGGTTACGAAGTATTTCTGCAGGAACGGATATACAATCAGCATAGGAACAAGGGCGATAAATACCTTTGCTGCCTCCAGTGATTTGTTGGAGTTCTGTGCTAACTGCTGATACTGCTCTGCTGTCAGGGTTACACCTACCGGGATCTGAACGGAGATCTGACGGATGTAGGTCTGTAACGGATAGTTCGTCTCTTTGTTCATTAATACCAGGCCCTGGAAATACTCGTTCCAGTAACCAACGGATGTAAACAGGACGATGGTTGCGATAACCGGTTTGGAACACGGAACTACAATCTGCACAGGATACGCCACGGGCCGGCGCCGTCTACACGGGCTGCCTCCTCGAGGTCTCCCGGGATGCCGCGGAAGAAGTTCATCATCAGGAGTACGTTGAATACCGGAACAGAACCAGCCAGAACCAGTGCTGCCATCGTATCGATCATACCATAATTTTTAACGGTGATGAACCACGGAATGGTACCACCATTGAACAGCATACAGAATACCAGGATCCACATCAGGACATTTCTCGGTTTGTACTCTGTTTTGCTCTTTGCCAGCGGATAGGACATCATAATCAGGACAACCATGGTCCATATGGTTCCAATCACAACTCGCTTGATGGAAATCCAGAAGGAATTCCAGAATGCGGAATCACCCATAATCAGGCTGTAGGATTTTACGTTTGATCCGATCGGGTAAATCGTTACAAGACCGCCTCAGCGGCTGCTTTTGAAGAAATAGATACGCAGAACGTATACCATAACGGATAAAAACAGCTGAATGCCAGGAGAATCAGGATGATAGCATTTATGACTTTAAACGCTTTGCTGCCAAAACTCTTGCTTTCTATCATAATTTCTGCCCTCCTTAGAAAATCTTGTAATCAGCAAACTTGTAAGCACAAACATAAGAAGTAACAACCAGCACGAAGCTGACAACAGATTTAAAGAGACCTGCTGCAGTAGCCAGCGAGAACTGCATGTTTGTAATACCAATACGATATACGTATGTATCGATGATATCACCAGTTTCAATAACCAGCTGGTTGTACATGTTGAATACCTGGTCGAAACCTGCATTCAGAACGTTGCCCATTGCCAGTGTGGTCAGAAGAACGATGGTCGGAACCAGTCCCGGGATGGTGATGTGCCATACACGTTTCCAGCGGCTTGCGCCGTCGATTGCGGCTGCCTCGTAAAGGCTCGGGCTGATGCCGGTCAGCGCTGCAAGATAAATAACTGCGTTGTAACCGAACTCTTTCCATACATCAGTTCCGATCAGTAACTGACGGAAGATGCCAGGCATGGTCATCGGAAGAACGGTATCCGTTGCACCCATTGCGCTGCGGACCGTGTTGAAAATTCCGTTTGCGCCAAGGATATTGGTGATGATGTTTGCAAGGATAACCCAGGATACGAAGTGCGGCAGATATACGATCGTCTGAACCGTCTTTTTGAACTTCATATTCTTTACCTCATTCAGCAGCAGTGCGAACACCAGCGGAATGATGATATTCAGGATAACCTTTGCGATTGCAATAATCAGAGTATTGACAAGTGCCCGTTTTGCATCCGGGATAACGGTCAGGTATTTAAACCATTTCAAACCTACCCACGGAGAGCCGAACCATCCTTTGCTCGGATTGTAATCCTGGAATGCCATTACAATACCAACCATCGGAACGATAGAAAACATAAACAGCCAGACATAACCCGGCAGAACCATTAACGTATAGTGAAAGGAATTTGACAGCCCGAGACGGCCTTTTTTCTTCTTCACGGCAAGCTCCTCCTTTGATGTCATTTTTTTAAAGTAGTGGGGTACAGGCTTTCCTGTACCCCACCCTCCACATCATACATTTACATAAATTACTCAGCCAGGTAATCTTTTACCAGCTCAAGGATCTGATCGCCGCCTGTACATGCCAGTCGGTGCAGAACTGATCCCACTCGTCAAGGCTCTTCGCACCAGTGATGAACTGAAGGATACTCTTGTCTTCCAGGTCAGAAATCTGGGTCCAGTAGGTATCCATTCCGTCGATGGTGTAGTACAGTTCAGAATAGATCTTGTGATCCGGCTCAAGTGTTGCGTATGGACGATCACCAATCAGCAGTGCATAGAATCTGTTGAACTGTCCGTTGTTGGTGTTGACATCCATATCGGTTACTGCCAGATCTCTGGATCCGTCATAGTCCTCAGAGATAACGTCTTTCAGAGTTGCGGCATCGTTTACCAGGTTCTTATACAGACCGTTGAATTTGCTTCCGCCCTGCTGATAATCATCTGCGCTTGCTTCGCCTTTGATGATTCCCATCAGTGCATCATACTCATACTCGCACTCGTCGGTAGCTGCCATGGTGTTACGCAGCGGATACCAGCCGATTGCTACAGAAGTATCGAAGGTAGACTCATCACGAACGAGTACGTTGTTCATGATAACAATGGCTTTCTTCACATCATCCGATGCGTTTTTGTTTACCATAGTATAAGTGGTTCCAACGTCTTTCATATGAATATTCCACTCACCGTCTTTGGTGTACAGCGGATATGCCTGCCAGTTTGCATTGTTATCGTTACGGAAGGAATCCGGGTTTCCGTATCCAAGGCTCCACCATGGTCCCATGAAGATACCGCAGGTTCCGTTCTTAACATTGTTTGCATTGTCGCCGTTGGTTGTGGTTCCAACCTCCGGGTTGATGAGCCTTTTTCATACCAGTCATGTAAGGTGGTAAGGCTTCTTTCATTTCATCTGTTGTAGTTCCCCAGTACAGTTCGCCGGAATCATCTTTCAGAAAATACCCCGGTGTTGCATTGAATGCCTGATATACAGCATCGAAACCGTATCCGTTGTTGGAGGAGTTCAGGAAGTTGGAGTAGGTTCTTCCGCCGTTATCAATACCTGCGATTGCATAATCCGGGCTGAGACCTGCGTCTTTAAATTTCTGAGTTACTTCGCCGAGTTCATCTACGGTCTTCGGAACTTCCAGTCCTAACTGATCCAGCCAGTCCTGACGGATAAAGTACAGGTAAACACCATCGGTATCTACCGATATGTTTGGCAGTGCACAGAAGGTTCCGTCTACGGTTGCATTGTTGATCGCACGTCCTTCGGTAGTCTCGATGATTTCTTTTACCTGTTTGGATGCGTACTGGTTGAACTCCGGCCAGAGGTCTGCAAGAAGATCTGCTCTTGCTGCCTGTACCAGGTAGTTACGGTTGGTGCAACGACTGCATCCGGAAGGGAAGCAGATGCGATTGCCAGAGATACTTTCTGCTGGAAGTCAGATGCATTACCTGCAGTCCAGTCGCAGACAACTTTGATGTTGTAGTTATCCAGAAGGTATCTGGTGTACTGGTTGTTATCTACGGAATCGCCGTCCGGAAGTGTGGTATCCTTCGGGTCGATCTGATATCCATAATGTACTTCTACGACATGATCAAATTTTGCAAACGCACGATCGTCATTTTCACCCGGTACTGCATCATCTGCTTCATCAGCTGCTGCAACCCAGTCACCAGAACCTGCTGCATCGCCGGAGCCGCTGTCCGATGAGGTATCCTTTGCTTCATCGCCGCCTGCCGTACTTGATGCTGTTGTGCCGCTGCTCTTGCTGTTTGTGTCAGAACTGTCTCCTCCAGTGCTGCCACATGCTACCAGGCTTACGATCATGGTGCTTGCCAGTAATGCAGAAATTACTTTCTTTTTCATTTGGTGTCCTCCTTGTGATTTACGTTCTTTTTGCGTGCTCCGTTGTTGCTTTTGTCCAGGCTTACGAAGAATCCATTGTTTTTAATCATACGTTTTGCCTAAAACTTTCACATTTTCGTCACACTTTTTTTATGCAATAATTACACCTCTCTTCCACCCGTTTTGACAAGCATTTTTTATGTATTTTTCACAATTTATTTCGTTTTTTTAATTCATATTGTCGATTTTGTACACTATTTTAAAATTTATAGTCAATCTTGACTTTTTCTTTTTCGTTATTCTTTTATCTATTGACGGATTTTTTGTGCTTTTTCCGTCATTTTGTATATTTCTCGTATTTTCAGACATTTTACCTGCAGAGCCTTCTACCGGCAGTTCCCTCCGAATGCCGGGCAGCACAATAAAAAAGAACCTCTTATCTCTCCCCGGAAATACTTCTTTCCGGAAACATAAGAGGTTCTTTTTCTTTTTTGTTCTTTATTCTGCTTTTTTCTTCTCTTTTGGAATAATAATATTCAGTACAATCGCCGCAACAGCTGCCGGAACAATACCGGAGCCGCCGAAAATCAGCTGGATATAATAAGGAAGCTCAGAAGTTGCTCCCGCTGTGGAACCAAGGCCGTAGCCAAGACCCAGTGCAACAGAAACGATCGTGATCTCACGGCTCGTAATCGGCTCTTTTGTGATGAGCTGGATACCGGAAACCAGAATTGACGCAAACATCATAACGGCTGCACCGCCGAGTACGGACTGCGGCATAATGGATACAAATGCTGCAATCTTCGGGCAGAGTCCGCAGAGGATCAGGAAAATGGCTCCGCAGGAAAGTGCCATACGGTTTACGATTTTTGTCATCGAAATAATGCCGACGTTCTGTGCAAAAGAAGTATTCGGGAGAACGCCAAGTGCTGCTGCAAAGCTGGATCCGAGACCGTCGCAGATGATACCGCCGGAAAGCTCAGAATCGGTTGCCTCGCGGTCCATACCGCTCTCTACGCAGGCGCAGATATCGCCGACCGTCTCAACGGTTGTTACGATGAACATGATCGCTACCGGGAGAATTGCCTCCACACGGAAGACTGGTTTTACCTCAGCCAGTTTTCCAAAGCCTGCAATACCAGGGAGCGCGAACCAGGACGCATCTTTTACCTGCTGGAAATTGACAACCCAGGAATATGTATAGGAAACAGTGCTTCCATCCTCAAGAACCGCCGTTCCGGTATGCGGCAGAACCATGGTCATAATAATAGCTACCACGTAGCCGACTAAAATACCGATCAGAATTGAAGCCGTACTTAAGATTCCCTTCGGATTTGTAAAGTGCTTCAGTGCCAGCGTTACAATCAGAACGACCATGCCAAGGAACAGGTTCTGTATGGAACCGTAATCGTTCGTTCCGGAACCGCCGCAGAGATAATTGATTCCAACCGGAATCAGCGAAAGACCGATCGCCATAACGACGCAGCCGGTAACAACCGACGGGAAAAATTTACGAAGCGGCTTTAAACAGACGCCAAGCACGCCCTCAAACAGACCGCCGACAATTGTCGCACCAAGGATAGCGCCGTACGTCAGCGCGCCCTGTCCCAGCACGGCTGTCACGCTCTTGAATACGCCGAGGAATCCAGAAGATGTACCCATAACAATCGGCACTTTACCGCCGATCGGTCCAATCGAAAACATCTGTACCAGTGTTACAATACCGGCTACTGTCATTGCATTCTGCAAAAGAGCCGTACGAAGTGCACCGTAGCCCGCATCCGCCGTCAGACCGCACGCTCCCATGATGATCAGAAGCGGGGTGAGGTTTCCTACGAACATCGCCATTACATGCTGCAATCCAAGCGGAATCGCCTGCTTCAGCGGAATCCGTCCTTCAAAGGTGTACGGGGTTCCCATAGCTGAACTTTTTTCTTTTTTCATTGCTTTTCTCCTGCTTTTGTAGATTTGGGCTGCCTTGCCTTTCGGTATGGAATATGCCCTGCACAGCCGGAATTTTTCCGGCAAAGCGTCCTTGTTTTTTCTTATAGATACTTATAAGTTTTTCTTTTTAAACAAGTCTTCTTCATAAGCTGTGCTTTTATGTAAAAAGATTATCATGTTTCTTTTTTCCCGTCAACCCGCATCTTGTACAGAATTCCATAAAAAGGAGACACCGGTCTGTGTTCCTCATCTCACAGATCAATGTCTCCTTGTTTTCTTCCTTCAATTTAAGCGTTCTGGAAATCCTCAATCGCTTTTACGGTGCGGTTATATTCTTCCGTCACCTTCTGCATCAGATCATCCGTCTCGGTCTCCTGCAGCGGTCTTAACCGCTCGGTCAGCTCGGCGCTTGGCTCGTACAGATTTTTAAAACCAAGATTCTGGCACACGCCTTTTAATGTATGAGCTGCACGGAATGCAACCTCAATATTTCCGTCCGCCAGTGCCTGGCAAAGCTCCTGATAGCTCGGATCCTGAGGAAATTTTAAAATGATCCGCTGAATCAGAGATTCACTGCGAAGCCGCTGAACGGTTTCCTCGTAATCTGCTCCCATCTGCATGTAGCAATCTTTTAATGTCATCTTCTCTTCCTCTTCCCTGTATGCAAATTCATTACATATTAATGCAAACAAGTTCTTTATCAATACATAAATAATTATATTTCTCGCGCAAGCTCTTGTCAACTTCTGCTTTTCATTATTTTTGCATTATTTTTGTTTACTATACGCTCTATTTCTGAACATAAAATATCTTTTTTCTTACGTTTTTCTTAGGTTTTTATCTTACCTGTATATTGCATTTATGCATAATAATACAACTTACTCGCATATTCTGTCGTTTTATTCACACGGTACCGCGTGAAAGTCTATTTCTTCTGTATAGTCTCGTTGCAAAATGTAATGTTTTTTGTACCCTGTAATTTTCGTTATTTTTCTGTGTTTCTTCTATCTTTTATGCAAAAAGGGACCCTCGGTCTTAACCGGAGATCCCTTTGGATTTCTCAAAATCAGATTAGCAGATTCCCTGAGCCATCATAGCGTCAGCTACTTTCTCAAAGCCTGCGATGTTAGCGCCCATAACATAGTCGCCCTCATGGCCGTAACGTTTTGCAGCATCAACCATGTTGTGTGTGATGTTGATCATGATGCTCTTCAGTTTTGCATCAACTTCTTCGAAGGTCCAGGACAGACGCTCGGAGTTCTGGGACATCTCGAGTGCGGATGTTGCAACACCACCTGCGTTTGCAGCTTTTCCAGGTGCGAAGATTACGCCGTGCTCCTGCAGATATTTGGTTGCTTCCAGAGTAGTAGGCATGTTAGCGCCCTCGCATACTGCAGTGCATCCGTTCTCAACAAGTGCTTTTGCATCCTCAAGCAGCAGCTCGTTCTGAGTTGCGCAAGGAAGAGCAAGGTCTGCTTTTACAACCCATACGCCGCGTCCTTCGTGGTACTCGGAGTTTGGACGATATTTCTTGTACTCGGTCAGACGGGCACGATTTACTTCTTTGATCTCTTTTAATGCAGCTACATCGATTCCGTCTGGATCGTAAACCCATCCGTTGGAGTCAGAGCAGGTGAGAACTTTCACACCAAGCTGAGTAGCTTTCTCGATTGCATAGATTGCAACATTTCCGGAACCAGATACACAAGCGGTCTTGCCTGCGATGTCGATGCCGTTCAGTTTCAGCAGCTCCTGGGTCAGGTACAGCAGTCCGTATCCGGTAGCCTCTGTTCTTGCTAAAGATCCGCCGTAGCTTAAACCTTTACCAGTCAGAACGCCTTCGTATACGCCGCGGATTCTCTTGTACTGTCCGAACATGAAGCCGATCTCTCTTGCGCCTGTTCCGATGTCACCAGCCGGTACGTCGGTGTCTGCGCCGATATATTTGCAAAGCTCTGTCATAAAGCTCTGGCAGAATGCATGATCTCTCTGTCAGATTTTCCTTTCGGATCGAAGTCAGAACCACCTTTACCTCCGCCGATCGGAAGGCTGGTCAGTGAGTTTTTGAATACCTGCTCGAATCCCAGGAATTTGATAATACCAATATTTACAGAAGGATGCAGACGGATTCCTCCTTTGTAAGGTCCGATTGCACTGTTAAACTGTACACGATATCCGGTGTTTACATGAGCCTGTCCTTTATCGTCTACCCACGGCACACGGAATTTGATCTGACGCTCTGGCTCTACCATTCTCTCCAGAAGAGCGACTTTTCTGTATTTTTCCTCGTTTGCTTCAATAACAGGGCGAAGAGATTCCAGAACCTCTTTGACTGCCTGATGGAATTCCGGCTCAGCTGGGTTTTTTGCAACTACGGACTCAATAACCTCATCTACGTATGACATGTTAGTTTCCTCCTTGAAATTTCTCCCTTAATGTAGTGCAGAAAGATTTCTTTAAAAGATCCATCTGCGGTTCTCATCAGCCTTAAAGCGTGGAGAAAATCATTTCCGCACTCTCTCGCGTCTCCGGTGGATTCTCCCGTCCTCCGGATCACTTAATTTTATAAGGTCAACGATTGGTTGATATTATAGCATAAAATATCCGGTTTTTGCAATATTTCACGCAAAAAATTCCTAATAAATCATGATTTTGTAGCGTTTTCTAATATTTACCCAGTATTTTTGTCGATTTTGTATATTTTTACCGAAAGTACTATAAAATTTCGCGTGCTGATTCTTTAGAAAATAAAGATTAGCTGCGGTTTTTTGTTTTTATATTAGGTGTTTTCGATTTTTTCTTCACGCTCCAGCCAAAGGTTCCCTGCTTTTTCCCGATTCCAAAGTACTCTCCGTGGGAATACACAATCGGTTTCGCGCGGTTCAGATCGAAGCGGCCGCGCTCATCCATGTATGCCTCATCCGCATGGACAGCCACAACTTTTGCAAGAAACATGTGATGCGAGCCCAGTTCGAGCACCTGCTCCACTTTACACTCGATATTAACCGGCGACTCCCCGATCATCGGTGCGGAAATCTCCTCCGCCTCGACTTTCGTCAGTTTCATCTCTTTGAACTTATCCACATCTCTTCCCGAGCGCACGCCGCAGTAGTCGGTCGCATAGCAGAGGTCCTCCGTCGTCAGGTTGATGACGAACGCACCGCTCTCTTTGATCATCTGATAGCTGTAGCGTTCCGGCCGCACCGAGATCGATACCATCGGAGGATTCGTACACACCGTGCCGGCCCAGGCAACGGTGATGATGTTGTCCTCCCCGTTCTTTCCGCGCACCGACACCATGACCGCCGGCAGCGGATACAGCATATTTCCCGCTTTCCATGTCTGTTTTCCCATTCTTATTTCTTTCCTTTCCTCTTTTTCACCCTTTTATGACCGAAAAAAGCGTGCCCCGGATCTGTTTTCAGGCCCGGAACCACGCTTTTTTATTTTTTCTGTTTTTACTGATTCTGCAGCGCCATCATAAATGCCGGAATCAGCTGTTTCTTTCTCGACACAACACCCTTCAGCTCGCAGCTGACCTCGTTGACCGGAAGATCTTCAAAAGCTTTTTCGATGACTTCCTTTGCCCCGCTTCCATAATACAGAAGCTCTGTAGATTCTTCTATAATATTGGTCAGCATAAAGAATACCATCTCGATGCCGTGTTTTCCGCACTCGCTTTCCATCTGCGGCAGAAGCTGTTCCTTGATGGATTCCAGCTCGCCCGCATCGAGGGATGTATCTGGCCGACACCAAACGTAACATCGCCCATGATGAATTTTTTGAAATCCTGGTAGAAAATTTCTTCCGGTGATTTATCTTTCAGGTTGCTTCCTGCACGGAACATTTCGGATGCAAACTCCGGAATGCTGATGCCTGCAATGTCCGCCAGTGCCTCTGCTGCCGCTTTGTCAAGAAACGTACACGTCGGCGACCGGAACATCAGCGTATCGGAAATGATGGCTGCGCAGAGCAGTCCTGCGATGTTCGGCGCGATCTCCAGCTCTTTTTCCTTATAAATTTCATACATAATCGTTCCCGTGCAGCCCACCGGCTCATTGCGGAACATAACCGGCGCCATCGTCTCAAGTGATCCCAGACGATGATGGTCGATGATCTCGAGAATCTCCGCCTCTTTGACGTTATCGACCGCCTGTGATTCCTCATTGTGATCGACGAGAATCAGTTTCTTTCCTGCATTTCCGATCAGGTTCCGACGGGAAATCGTTCCCACATATTTTCCTTTCTTGTTCAGAATCGGGAAATCGCGGTGTCTCTGATTTTTCATAACTTCTTTGATATCATCGAGGAAATCTTCGGTGTTGAACGTGATCAGATTGCTTCTGCGCATCAGATATTTGACCGGAATACTCTGGTTAATCAGACGCGCAATCGTATACGTGTCATGCGGACTGCTGATGATCACACAGCATTTTTCCTCTGCAAATTTCTGAATCGTTTTCGTCACCTTTGCGCCAAGTCCGACGATAATGCAGCTTGCATCCATCTCGATTGCACAGAGCTGGTCCTCCGCACGGTTTCCGAGAATGACAAGGTCATCTTTTTCGATGTAGTTCTCCATCGTATCCGGATGGAATGCGCCGACAACGACTTTTCCGCGGATAAAATAACCATGTTCATTTCCGACAATAACCGAACCATCCAACGTATCCGCGATACTGCGGTATTGCGTCCTTGCCAGTGACATGACATGGCTGTCATAAGAATCCATATAGGATTCTGCGATATCACTGACCGTAATCACGCCCTGCAGATCATTGTCCGGCGAAGTAATCGGCAGTGTGACCACGTTGTTGTTTTTCATCATGGAATACGCTTTCTTCACGGAAATCGTGCCCGGTACGCTCGGCACCTCGTGAATCTCAATTTCCTTTACCTGCGTTCCCGCATTCGGCAGGTAGCCTGGCGCACGCACCCCAAAGCGTTTCAGTACATACTCGGTCTCCTCATTGATCTGACCGGCACGGCGTGCCACGTAGGTTTTTGTTTTATCCGTTCTGTTTTTGATATCCGCATAGGCAATCGCCGAACAGATCGAATCCGTATCCGGATTTTTATGTCCAATTACATAAACTCTTGAATTTGATTTCATAATAGTACTCCTCCCTTCTGTATGTTTGTGGTATACAGTAAGTTCGTCCCGGTAGTTTTACTTCTTTTTTTGTAACGACTACAGTTACTGCTCACTTCGTGACCAGTAACCGCCGCCCTGCACATGCAAATTGCTCCGCGAAGTTCCGGGCGGCCACCTGAATCACTTTCTCCTGCAGCCGCGCAGCAAGTGCGCGTCTCAGTAATTTTGGTAACGACTACACACATATTACCATCCTTTTTTCATCTGGTCAAAGAAAATCTTTTATGTTAAGATAAACGCAGATAGAAAAACGTGCAAAATTGAACCCGATTTTTTCATAAATCCACAATTTTCCTCTCGTTTTCCTGTTATTCTTACGAAAAAGGGGTGTTTCATTATGTCAGAAGAAAAATTAACCATGGATGACTTCTCCGCAGAGCTGGAAGCTTCCTTCAAAAAAATTGAGGAAGGCGACATGCTCACCGGAACCGTCATCTCCGTAGATGAAAAAGAGGTGATTCTCGATCTGAAATACTACGCAGAGGGTGTCATCCGCGCCGAGGACTTCAGCAACGAGCCTGGCTTCTCCTTAAAAGACGCTGTTCAGGTCGGTGACGAAATCACCGCAACCGTGATCCGCAAAGACGACGGCCACGGCAACATTCTTCTCTCCCGCGCAGAGGCAAACGATATCCTCGCATGGGAAAAACTCGCACAGTACAAAGAAGAGAAAACCGTACTGGATGTAAAAGTCAAAGGAATCGTAAACGCCGGTGTTATCGCTTACGTCGAAGGAATCCGCGGCTTTATCCCGGCATCCAAGCTTTCCCTGAACTATGTGGAAGATCTGAACGAATACTTAAACAAAGACATTCAGGTTCAGGTTTTTGACCTTGACAAAGAAAAAGACCGTCTGATTCTCTCCGCCCGCGAAATTCTCCGCGAGAAAGCAGACGAAGAGCGCAAAGAGAAAATCTCCAACGTAGAAGTCGGCCTTGTTACCGAAGGAACCGTTGAAAGCCTGCAGCCATACGGCGCATTTATCAACCTCGGAAACGGCCTCTCCGGCCTCGTCCACATCTCCCAGATCTGCGCCAAACGAATCAAACATCCATCCGCAGTTCTGGCAGTCGGCGACAAAGTCAAAGTAAAAGTCATTGCCATCAAAGACGGCAAACTCAGTCTCTCCATGAAGGCACTCGACGATGTTGCCGCCGAAGAAATTCAGGAAGAAACCATCGAACTCCCGGAGACAGAGGAAGTGACAACGACACTGGGATCGCTGTTTAAAAATATTAAACTGAACTAAAGTGACTGTTCACGTTGTTATAACAGCATTTTCCAGGGGTTTTGCAGCATCACAGATTTTACCCCCATGACACGTAAACATAAAGCAGCGGCTGTACCGGATTTTTCTTTCCCGGTACAGCCGCCACTGTTATTTTATACCGGCATCGCCGCCACAAAATAGTACATCACAATAAAATGACAGAAGCTTCCACCCATCACAAACAGATGAAAAATTTCATGTGTTCCGAACTTTTTATGTTTTGCATTAAACACCGGCATTTTTAAGGAGTAAATCACCCCGCCGACTGTATAAATAATTCCGCCGGCCAGCAGCCATCCAAACGCCGGCCGCGAGAGGGCCAGAAACAGCGGATGAAACGCCAGAACGCACAGCCAGCCCATTGCGATATACAGCACCGAAGAAAACCACTTCGGACAGTTGATCCAGAATGCCTTGACGAGAATCCCGCCAATCGCTGCCGCCCACACCAGTGCACAGAGTGCAATTCCCGTCCGTCCATGCAGTGCAATCAGGCAGATCGGTGTGTAGCTTCCCGCAATCAGCACTGAAATCATCATATGATCAAACTTTTTCAGTCGACGGTTCACCTTCCCGTTTACATCAAACGTGTGATACACGGTGCTCGCCAGATACAGCAAAATCATACTCAGCATAAACACTGCCATTGCGACCACATGCAGATGATCCGGCTCCCGCGCCGCCTTCAAAAGCAACGGCAGCGTTCCCACCACCGCTAGGATCAGCGCAGTCCCATGTGTAATCGCACTGCCAGGATCCTTGATTCCATTTTTTCTGATATACTTCATTCTGCCCACTCCTTTCCTGTCAGAAACGTTGTTTTATTTCAATTACTGTATCACATGGTTTTTATTACTACTTGTTGCCGTTTCTTTTATTATAACAGGATGAAATTATTTTGCAAGTCAAAATATCTGGTTTCTTCCGGAATCGTTCGACACATTTTCACAAAAAACAGACTTTCCGCATCCACACATTGTTGTGTCTGTTCGAAAAGTCTGTTTTTGATTCTTATTTCGCCTTGATCAGCTTCCATTTCTCTGTCCGCGAAAGCTGTTTAATCTCCCACTCCCGCCGCATCGCCTCTTCTTTGGAGGAATACGTTTCAAAATACACCAGTTTTACCGGTCTCCGGCTTTTGGTGTATTTGGCACCTTTTCCCACATTGTGTGCCTCGACGCGGTGCTCAAGATTGTTGGTCCAGCCGGTGTAAAGTGTTCCATCGCTGCATTCCACGATGTAAGTGAAATTTTTCGGATGTTCCTGCACCTTACTGCATTGCCAGCTCATCTACAGCCAGTTTCAGCGCACCCATGATACCCTGATTGTCGTTCAGACTTGGAAGTACAATGTAGCTGTCGAGATCCTCGAGTTCTTTTGTTACAAGATATCCGTTCAGCTGTTTCTTTACTTCTTCTCTTACGAGCGGCATCATATGCTCCTGATGCATAACGCCTCCGCCCAAAACGATTCTCTGCGGGGAGAGCAGCATGATGCAGTCTACAAGTGCCTGTCCGATATAGTAAGCCTCAAGCTCCCATACCTCTTTTTTGTCTGCCAGCTCAATACCTTTTTTGCCCCAGCGTGCTTCAATGGCAGGACCTGCAGCAAGGCCTTCCAGGCAGTTGCTGTGATACGGGCATTTTCCGCCGTAAGTATCTTTCGGATGTCTGGTCAGCAGAACGTGTCCGCCTTCCGGATGAAGCATGCCGTGCAACAGCTTGCCATTGGAAATAATTCCCATTCCAACGCCCGTTCCGATGGTGATGTAAATGCTGTTGTCCAGACCTTTTGTGATTCCCCAGGTAGCCTCACCCAGTGCAGAACCGTTTACATCGGTATCAAATCCAACCGGGATGTCCAGTGCATCTGCGAAAGCGCCTACGATGTTGTAGTTCTTCCATGCTAATTTGGGAGTTGTGGTAATGTAACCATATGTTTCGGATTTTCTGTTCAGGTCGATCGGTCCAAAGCAACCGATTCCCAGTGCCTGAATGTCCTTCTCTTTGAAATACTCAATCATTTTCGGAACGGTAATTTCCGGTGTCTCGGTCGGGATAGAAATTCTCTCATAAATTTCTCCATTTGCGTTTCCAATTGCGCAGACCATCTTTGTTCCGCCTGCTTCTAATGCTCCAAGTCTCATTGTGTTTTTCTCCTCTCTTATGCTTCTGGATTTGAGCAGATTACAGAAAGTTTTCCTTCAAATCTGCATCCATTAAAATTAGCCGGTATAATAAAGTGAGTACCTTTCTTAACCGGAATACCGTTTACAGTACCCTCTCCGGCGATTACACTTACATTAGTATAATATTTTTTCGCATCTAAGGTGAATACACCGTCGATGTCGTATTTATCTACAGAGTAGAACTTGCATGTTACAAAATGGGTATGTACCGCGCCCGGGATTTCCTCTGTAAAGGTATCGATATCTGCCGGTTTAAACGGAGCCTCGATAACATCGATACTCTGCTCTACATGAAGCTGTCTCGGTTTGCCGTTCTGCAGTCTGTCATAATCGTATACACGATAGGTGATATCGCTGCTCTGCTGTGTCTCCAGAATCAGTGTGCCGCCTTTGATGGCATGTACGCATCCCGGATTGATCTGGAAGAAATCTCCCTTATGTACCGGCACTTTGCGGATGAAATCGCTCCACTCATGATTGCGGATCATTTTCTCCACTTCTGCCTTGTCTTTTGCATTGTGTCCGATAACAATTTCTGTACCCGGTTCGCAGTCCAGCACGTACCAGCACTCGGTCTTTCCAAGAGATCCATTCTCATGCTCTCCTGCATAAGCATCATCTGGATGAACCTGGATGCTCAGATCATTTTTTGCATCAATGATCTTGATCAGCAGCGGAACCTGGCTTCCCGGGTAATTTCCGAAAATTTCCGGCTCCTCTTTCCAGAGCTCACCTAATGTTTTTCCATCAAATCTTCCGCCTGCCACATGGCTCATTCCGTTGGCATGTCCGCTGATCGCCCAGCACTCGCCGGTTGTATCGCTCGGAATTTCGTAATCAAATACGTCTCTTAACTTTGTTCCACCCCAGATTGCTTCTTTGAACACCGTCCATAAATAAAAGCTCCATATTTTTCTAATCCTCCTTGTTTTCAGGATCTGTCCACTACATCTATTTTAACCGATAACATTCAAAAACGAAACCCCTAAAATGACAAACTTTCACATTTTCTGTAACCGGTTACTTTCCTTTTATTCCGCCCTTTTTCTATATCAAAACAATCCTGTTTGTTATATGTAAAGCTGACTGTTTTCAGCCAGCCTTTTTTATAAAAAGCAATCGAAAAACGGTATTTTACCATCCGCGGTCTGCGCCGCCTTTTTTGTATTCAAAACCTGTAAAAAAGATTCGATTGCGAATCCTACACTTTATAATACTTTCCCGCATCCCATTTCGTGCAGGTCCTCTTTTTTATTCCGAAATTGCCGGGAGATATACCATAGGATCAATGGCTTTTCCATCTTTTTTCATCTCAAAGAAAAGATTGCTTCCCTCTTTTACATAATATTTCGTCGGTGCTGCAACTGCTCCGATCCGTGCTGCTTTCTGAACTTTCTGGCCTGCCTCGAGGGAAACGTCTGTGAGCTGTCCGTAGATGGCTTCGTATCCATTTCCAAGATTCATGGTGACGGTGAGGCCGGTTCTTGCATCATTTTCCACACTCACAACTTCTCCGTCCGCTGCCGCCAGAACCGGAGTTCCTTCTGCCGCCGAGAAAACAACGCCTGGATTGCACTGGTAAAGATCCAGTGTCGGGAAATAAACGGTATTTTCCATGTTATACGGAATCAGAACTGTTCCAGTAACCGGCAGTTCCATGATTGTCGCTTCGCTGAACATCAGATCCTGTGCAGCCCCTGCTGTCTCAACTGCCGTTTCCTGATTTTCTGCAGAATCCACAGTTCCGGATGCTGCACTCGTTTCTTCATTCGCCGCTGTTTCTCCTGATCCTGTTTCTCCGTTCTGATCCGCCGCTGTTCCGTTTACCGCCTGCGCGTCCTGTCTTTCTGTATTCCCATCTGATTCTTCCGGTGTATTCTGAGCCGTCTCTGCATCTGCTTCTGGATTTCCCGCCGCCTCTTCTTCACACGCCGCTTCCATTTCCGGCACCTGTTCCAGACTGTTTTCCACATCATCTGCCTGATCCTGTACGGCACGCGTTCCGTCTGCATCTCCCGCCGTCTCCTCCGTCTGCTGTTCTGTAGTTCCGGTGCTTTCGTCCTCTGTAAGCTGTGCCGTCTCTCCCTGTTTCGCCTGATCTGCCTTACCGTTTCTCGCATCCTGCTGCCAGGTCAGCACTCCGCCTGCAATCATCATTGCCAGTGCCGCTGTGATCACGCCGATTCTCAACTTGTCTCTTTTCATATTCTTACCACCTCTGCTGATATCTTTTTAAGCATTTCAGAGGCGTTTTTCGATTTCTCGCTCTCCTCCTGCTTTTCTACAGTAAGCAGTATTTCCCATCCGGCGCGATCTATACACAAAAACTGGATTTTTCCTTTCCGTTATCCACAATTTTTCCCCTGCGCTTCTTTCTTTTGTGGAAAACATAATTCTTTTCTGCGCATTCCGTGCAAAACATCCCCAATGTTATCCACACCTTATTTTCTCGACTTGCTTCACGTAAAAAAAAGAGCCGGAACCGGGAATTTTCTCCCGTTTCCAGCTCTCGCTTTCACCTGTATTTACTGTAATCTTCCATACACCGTACTCGCATCCGCGATGCTGTCCACCGCAGATCCCGAATCCGTCATGGCCTCTGCCGTAACAAGTATGTACTCTTCGCCTCCATATTCTGCAAAGCTGACCAGGCACTGACCCGCCTCATCGGTAAATCCGGTCTTTCCGCCTTCAATGACTGCCCCGTTCTCCAGTGTCGTACTCATCTCATAGCTGGTAAACCGGTGGAGCATCGTATCATACAGCGTAATTCCTCCGGGTGTGATGCGGTAGCCTCCGTTGTGTAAACCTCCCTCGTCACGATCTCGCGAAACGTATCACTCTTCAGACACTCACTCATCAGCACCGCAATATCACGGCAGGTAGAATAATGGTTGTCGTTATGTAGTCCCGTGCAGTTCTCAAAATGCGTATTGGTAAGTCCCAGTTCTTCTGCTTTCTGGTTCATCATGGCCACAAAACCTTCTTCCGATCCGCCGACTGCTCTCGCCAATGTCTCACATGCATCTGCGCCGGATGGCAGCAGCACACCATAGAGAAGATCACGAACCGTCGGCTGTTCGTACGGATTAAATCCCGCTACCGACGCATCCTGTGCCGTCAGTTCCTCGAAGATGTCCTCCGGAACCGTAATCGTCTCGTTCAGATCCGGAAGATTTTCAATGGTAAGCAGCGCTGTCATAATCTTTGTCATCGACGCCGGATAAATTCTCTCATCTCCGCCCAGATTCATCATCTCAGCCAGATCGCTTTCCCGCACCAGCAGGGCATGCTGACTGTTCAGACCATCTGACGAAATCTGCTGTACCGGCTCAGGCATCGGTGTAATCTCCTCCTCCGGGCTGGAATCCGATATCGGCTCTGAACTGTCCCCAGCAAGAGAGGATGACGAAACCGAAGAGGATGCACTTGCGTTTCCATCCGTCTGTTTTTTCTCGTTCTTCTGCATCTGATATCCGAAGCACGCCAATCAATCCCGATAATGATAACAAGCAGAACACTTAAAATCACTTTCTGCTGAAACTGGCGTCTTCG
>ENA-OQBT01000581-OQBT01000581.1-human-gut-metagenome-genome-assembly--contig:-NODE-581-length-21272-cov-3.502672_pt1 | contig 21272 bp, 28 predicted proteins | sample MGYA00242749_ERZ504557 | MGnify/ENA primary metagenome ERZ504557 (study PRJEB26092, sample SAMD00036243) | human gut metagenome | host: Homo sapiens | study: EMG produced TPA metagenomics assembly of... | reverse complement strand
AATACGATCAATGTCTCACTACAGGCAGCCAATACTGTGACTGCTTTATAGTGATGCTTTCATAATTGTTGAAAACATTTGTTGTCAAGGTTCAGTTTTTTTGCTATGTGTTTTATTTTCGTAGCAAGTGCTGCATGACAAAGGCCTGCTTCGCGTTTTAAAAGAGAGCTTTTTTGCACTGCTCAGTCCGGTAATCATCCTCGGCTGTATCTACAGCGGCGTTGCTTCCCCGACCGAGGCGGCTGTTATCTCCGTATTCTATGCATTGATCATCAGCCTTTTTGTGTACAGAAGTATCCGCATCCGCGACATCTGGTCCATTCTGGTTGAGGCGATTCGTACCTTCACTCCGATCCTGTTCATCCTGGCGGCATCGACAGCATTTTCCCGTGTCCTGACGCTGATGCAGGTGCCGCAGACGGTCAGTGAGTTCATTCTGAACAATTTCCACAGCCCGGTTGCGATCCTTCTGATCATCAACGTATTCCTGCTGATTGTCGGAATGGTCATGGATACCACACCGGCAATCCTGATTCTGACCCCGATCCTTCTGCCGATCGTACAGGCAATCGGTATGGATCCGATTCAGTTTGGTGTGATCATGGTTGTCAACCTTGCGATCGGTTTTGTAACACCGCCGATCGGCGTTAACCTGTTCGTGGCAAGCTCCCTGACCGAGGTTCCGGTCATGCAGATCGCAAAGAAGGCTATGCCGATGATCGGTTTCTTCCTTGCGGCACTGCTGCTGATTACGTTTATTCCGGCGATTTCGATTGGAATTTTATAGGGAGGAGCGAAGGACAATGAAAAAGATGACAAAAAAGAAAAAGCTTTTCCGAAAAGTGACGGCACTTGCCGCTGTCGTTGCGCTTGGCGCATCGCTTGCCGGCTGCGGCTCTTCCGGAGAAGAGACGACACAGCGCTATTCCTGGCCGCTGGCAACGGCGAGCCCGGAGGACACGGTAACGCAGATCTTCGCTGAGAAGTTTGCGGAAGAGATTTCAGAGCTGAGCGATGGAAGGATGAAAATTCAGGTTTACGCAAACTCAACGCTTGGCGGCGACCGCGATCTGCTGGAAACGTGTGCTGACGGCGATATTCCGTTTGTCGTGCAGAATACGGCACCGCAGGTTTCTTTTATGGGGGATCTTGCCGTGTTTGATTTGCCGTGTGTGTTTGATTCTCTCGATGAATGCCGTGAGAAGATTGATAATCCGGAGTTTTACGAGCTGATCAGCAACGTTTATACGGAGGGAGGCTATCACCTGCTCGGTATGGCAGATCAGGGATTTCGTGTCATGAGTACGAATAAGCCGGTTTACAGCTTTTCGGATTTCAAGGGCCAGAAGATCCGTACCATGGAGAACAGCTACCATCTGGCATTCTGGAAAGCCATCGGTGCCAACCCGACGCCGATGAGCTTCAGTGAGGTTTACATCGGCCTGCAGCAGCACACGATTGATGCGCAGGAGAACCCGTATGAGGTCATCGTTTCGAATAACCTGTATGAGCAGCAGGATTACGTAGTGGAAACGAACCATCTGCCGCATCTGATTTCCCTGATCGTCAACGATGACTTCTTCAAAGATCTGCCGGAGGACGAGCAGGAGATCATGACAGAGGCCGCAAAGATTGCGACCGAGTACGCAAGAGAGCAGTCCGATGCCCGTATCGCCGATAAAATTGCGACGATCGAGGAGAGCGGAACGAAGATCCTGACTCTTGATGACCAGACAAGAGCGGAGATCCGAAAGGCGTCGAAGAGCGTGTATGAGCGATCGAGGAGAATATTGACCCGGCAATTTACAATGCTTATATGGATGGCATTGAGTAAGAAAAAGAAAGATGAAATTCCCGACAGCAAGGCACAAAAAACGACGCTTTGCCGCCGGGAATTTTTGCGTCCGCCAAGTGGGGGGATTCGCAAAGATTGCCTTGCACAGTCGAAACGGCAAGACTATAATGGGGCTCAGAAGATTTAAAAAATTAGGACCAGAGGAGGTACAGAAATGATTTTTGAACACATGGACCGGATTGTATTTGCAGGAGATTCCGTAACGGATATGGAGAGCGCACAGCCGGTGGGGGAAGGTTTATTTGAAAATGTTGGAAAGAGTTATGTCAGAATCGTCGAGAATATGCTTGCGGCATTTTACCCGGAGGTGTATCTGCGTGTGACAAACTCCGGTATTGGCGGAAACACAAGCCGCGATCTGCTGCAGAGATTTGACCGCGATGTGGTATCTCTGAAACCGGACTGGGTTTCCATCTGCATCGGTATCAACGATGTCTGGAGACAGTTCGACAGCCCGGCTATCCCGGACGAGCAGGTATCCCCGGAGGAGTACCGTTTCAACGTCGAAAAGATGATTCTTTCCGTAAAAGACAACGTAAAAGGTATTTTCCTTATGACCCCATACTACATGGAGCCAAATGGAGAGGACTGGATGAGAAAACGCATGGACACCTACGGGGCCATCTGCAGTGAGCTGGCTGAAAAATACGGCTGCCGCTTCATCGACCTGCAGGCCGTATTCAATGATTATTTCCAGTACCGCCATTCTTCCTACATCGCCTGGGACAGAATCCATCCGAACCAGATCGGTGCGACGGTAATCGCTCGGGCATTTCTGGAAAAATGTGGATTTGATTATCATCACAGACCGGGAGAGGAATAAAAAGGCTGATAAATCTGTTTTGCTCCTGTTCTGTCTGAAAACAGCCGATACAGTCGAAAAAAAGAGAAAAAGAACGGTAAAATTCTGCTTAAATGACCAAATTTAATTGCTGTTTTGGGCTGGCTATGGTATATTATGACTATAGTGTACTTATGCTTGCATTAGGATGGACATTACATAGCAGGACATAAAATAAAAGAGAACAGGAGAGATAAACACATGTATCTGGAAGAGTATAAGAGATGGCTGGAAGCTGACTGGAAGACGCAGACCTGAACCCGGAGCTGGCGCGGATTGAAGGAAACGATGAGGAGATCAAGGACCGTTTTGCTGTATCTCTGAAATTCGGAACCGCAGGACTTCGTGGTGTACTTGGCGCAGGAACAAACCGTATGAATATCTATGTAGTGCGTCAGGCAACACAGGGTCTTGCAAACTGGGTAAAAACACAGGGCGGAAACCAGACCGTAGCCATCAGCTATGACAGCCGTATTAAGAGCGATGTATTCGCAAAAACAGCAGCAGGTGTTCTCGCAGCAAACGGAATCAAAGTCAGAATCTACGACGCACTGATGCCGGTACCGGCACTTTCCTTTGCAACCCGTTACTATAACTGCAATGCAGGTATCATGGTAACTGCATCCCACAACCCGGCAAAATACAACGGCTACAAAGCCTACGGTCCGGACGGATGCCAGATGACCGACGATGCTGCTGCAATTGTATATGCAGAAATTCAGAAGACCGATATCCTGACCGGCGTAAAATATATGCCGTTTGCACAGGGAGTAGAAGAGGGACTGATCCGTTTCGTCGGCGATGACTGCAAGAATGCCCTGTATGAAGCAATCGAATCCCGTCAGGTTCGTCCGGGTCTGTGTAAAACCGCCGGACTGAAGCTCGTTTACAGCCCACTGAACGGATCTGGTCTTGTACCGGTTACGCGCGTATTAAAAGACATCGGCATCACCGATATTACCATCGTTCCGGAGCAGGAGTACCCGAACGGATACTTCACCACCTGCAGCTATCCGAACCCGGAAATCTTTGCAGCACTGGAAAAGGGCCTGGATCTTGCAAAAGAAACCGGCGCAGATCTGATGCTGCTACCGACCCGGATGCAGACCGTGTTGGTATTGCCATGAAATGCCCGGATGGAGCTATGAGCTGGTAACCGGAAATGAAGTCGGCGTTCTGCTTCTCGACTACATCTGCGCAGGCCGCATCGAGAAAGGCACCATGCCGGAGAAACCAGTTGCTGTAAAATCCATCGTGTCCACACCGCTGGCAGATGCAGTTGCAGAGCACTACGGCGTAGAGCTCCGCAGCGTTCTGACCGGATTCAAATGGATCGGTGATCAGATTGCAAACCTTGAGGCAGACGGCGAAGTAGACCGCTTCATCTTCGGATTCGAGGAGAGCTACGGATACCTGGCCGGCCCGTATGTAAGAGATAAAGACGCAGTCATCGGCTCCATGCTGATCTGCGAGATGGCAGCTTACTACAGAAGCATCGGAAGCTCTCTGAAACAGAGACTGGAAGAGATCTATGCCGAGTATGGCCGCTACCTGAACAAAGTAGACAGTTTCGAGTTCCCGGGCCTGAGCGGTATGGACAAGATGGCAGGCATCATGGATGGCCTCAGAAAAGAGCCGCTGACCGAGATCGCAGGTTCCGCTGTTGTCAAAGTAACCGATTACGAGAAACCAGAAGAGACCGGACTCCCGGCAGCAAACGTTCTGATCTACAAACTGGCAAACGGTGAAACCGTCATCGTCCGCCCGTCCGGAACAGAGCCGAAGATCAAAGTATACTACACAACACTTGGCAAGGATCTGGCAGAGGCAGAAGCTGAGAAAGAAAAACTCGCAGAGGCTTTAAAACCGATTCTGGCATAAAGAAAACAAAAAAGAATAGAAGGCGTGGCTTCGGCTGCGCCCTTTTTCGAACCTGAATTTTTTTTCGAAAAGTGTAAGATTTTCTGCAGAACAGCGTGATGATAGATGAAAGGGGGAAGTTCCATATGGAAGATGAAAGAATTGTCCTGCTGTATTGGGACAGAGATGAAGCTGCGATCAGCGAATCCTCGATGAAATATGGTGCATACTGTACATCTATTGCACAGAATATTCTGAAGAATCCGGCGGATGCAGAAGAATGCGTCAATGACACCTGGCTTCATGCGTGGAATGCCATGCCGCCGCACCGGCCGTCTCTGTTATCGACATTTCTTGGAAAGATAACAAGAAATCTTTCTTTTGATCTGTATAGAAAAATGCATCGCGGAAAACGCGGAGGAAGTCAGGTTGATGCGGTGTTGGACGAGTTGGAAGAATGCGTTTCGGGGAAAGATAATATTGAGCGGCAGTGGGAGATGAAAGAACTGGTAGCGGAAATCAATCAGTTTCTGCAGAAGCTGCCGGAGGAGAAACGATGCATGTTTGTCCTGCGGTACTGGTATGTGGACAGTATCGGCGAAATCGCGGGGCGTCTGGGCAGAAGCGAAAACTATGTTTCAGTTACGCTGAACCGGATCCGTGGGAAACTGCACACACACTTGACGGAAAGGGGGTTCGAAGTATGAAGAAAGAAGAATTATTTGAAACGCTGGGAAATCTGGATCCTGGTATGGTGGAAAACGCGGGGAAATATCAGCGTTCACGAAGGGCTGCATGGAAAAAATGTACGGCCGCGGCAGCCTGCGCGGTGATCATCGGCGGAGCTGTGCTGGGGGTTACGACATGGAGAAATGGACAGGAGAGTTCGTCAGTCCGTTACCCGTCGGGGCTAAAGACGGTTATGGCAGCTTATCCGGCATCTGTGGCGCAGACGATGGATGCACAGGAATTTATGGAAAGTGATGCGCACTGGGACTGGTGGAATTCCTACAGGGAACTGACAACAAAATCAGCGGAACTGCAGTCGGGAATGGATGCGTATTATCAGAAACTGATGGAACAGATGCTGGTTTCCGATAATGAAAATACCGTCTGCTCGCCGATCAATCTGTATATCGCGTTTGCGATGCTGGCGGAAACTTCGGATGGAAATACGCGGCAGCAGATTCTGGATATGCTTGGTGCGCAGGATATGGACACCTTACGGAAAAATATTTCTTCGCTCTGGAAAAGCAATTATGCAGACACGCCCGCGCTGAAAAGTGTGTTGGCAAATTCGCTGTGGCTGGATGGTGAGGAAACATACAATGACACAACGCTGCAGCGGCTGGCGGAACAGTATTATGCATCGACCTTCCGTGGGACTCCCGGATCGGAAGAGATGAATCAGGCCCTGCGGACGTGGACGGATGATAATACCGGCGGACTTTTGAAGGAATATACAAAAGACATGGCGATTGCCCCGGAAACGGTATTTGAACTGGTATCAACCATCTATTATAAGGCGATGTGGAGGGAAAATTTCTGGGAAGTAGATACAGAGAAGGAAACCTTCCACGGAGCTGCGGGAGATACCACTGTGGACATGATGAAAAAAACGGAATGGATGGATGTCTACCAGGGCGAACATTTCCGTGCAGTCAGCCTTAGCCTTCAGGACAGCGGCTCCATGTATTTCCTGCTTCCGGATGAAAATACCGATGTCAATGAACTGGTATCATCGCCGGATCTGATGAAGGTTATACGGCGGGATGAAAGCAGTGATAACTGGTATTCCCCTATGGTGAACCTGTCTGTTCCTAAATTTAAAGTATCGGAAAAAACAGACCTGATCGAAACGGTGCGCGCACTAGGTGTAACGGATGCGCTGGATACGGATCTGGCAGATTTCAGTCCATTAACAGGGGACAAAGAGAATTTATACCTGAGCAAAGCAGATCATGCCGCCACGCTTGAAATCGACGAAAACGGAGTAACCGGAGCAGCGTATACAGAACTCGGCATTTCAGAAACCGCAGCAGAAATACCGGACGACGAAATCGACTTCGTACTGGATCGTCCATTCCTGTTTCTTGTCACGGGGCAGGACGGATCGATTCTGTTTTCGGGAGTTGTGAGAAATATTGCAGAGACATGAAAAAAAGGAGTCGGACTGTCCGGCTCCTGTGTCTGAGACACGTTACAGTATCTCTTCGGTGCTTATTTTTGCTCTGCGTTCCTTTGTCGGAGCAGAAAAACAGACAAAATCAGTACAGCAGGGAAAATGCAGCCGGCCAGCATACCTGCCTTCAGATCGTCGCCGGTGTTTTGTGTGACAAATCCAATAACAAATGGGCCAATGGAACCACCCATATCTCCGGCCATGGCGAGAAGTGCGAACAGTGCAGTTCCGCCGAGTGGAATTTTAGAGGATGAAATACTGATGGTTCCCGGCCACATAATCCTACGGAGAAACCACACACAACGCAGCCTATAAGATTTAAAAGAGGATATGGTGCGAGAGCTGCAGCCAGATAACAGATCAGGCAAAGTGTACCGGATGCGATCATAAATTTTGTTAAGTCAATTTTTTCCCCGTATTTACCATAGAAGGTTCTGCTGATGCCCATCATCACAGCAAACAGGCACGGTCCTGCAATGTCTCCAATGCTTTTTGAGAGACCTAATGCAGACTCGGCATAAGCGGAAGCCATTGTGCCATCGAAATCTCGCTTGCTCCGGCGCAGACCATAAGAACAAGGGAAATCCAGAAAATGGGAAGACGGCACAGCTGACGAATGGTAAGTCCTTCTTCGCTTCCGGTCAGTGATTCAATCGGGCAGGAAAGAAAATTAAACGTATTGTACAGTGGAAGTACAGCCCAGATACATGCGAGGATCGGCCAGCGTTCCATACCGAAAACTGCCAAAAAAGCAGTGGAGAGTAAGATGACGCCTACAGACCCCCAGCAGTAAAAGGAATGAAGCAGACTCATAACGCTGTCCTTATTGTCAAACGGACAAGCTTCTACGATTGGGCTGACAAGAACCTCAATCAGTCCGCTTCCGGCGGCATAGATCATGGCACTGAGCAAAATTCCTGCATAGGCATTTGGCAGAATATTGGGCAGAAAGGCAAGTCCAATCAGGCCGCAGGCGGAAAGAATCTCAGAAGCAACGACACACCTGCGATAACCGATTTTATCGACATATCTGGCACAGAACAAATCGACAAGAAGTTGTGTGAAAAAGAATATTGTCGAGATAAACGCAATTTTTCCAAGAGAAATATGGTAAGTTCTGTGAAAGGTAAGAAATAGTAAAGGTGCAAAATTTGCAGAAATTGCCTGCGTGATAAATCCAAGATAACAGGCAATTAAGGTTTTGTGGTAGTTCTTTTTCATAGTGATATACTCCGTTTTTTAAAATGGCAGAACTGCTGCGGCCGTAGTGTTCGTTTCGTTGCCGTTCACCGTGTTCCATTGAGCGACAACGATTCTTTTTGTATAATAACGTAAAATAGTGTCGCTTTCACTGGAATATATCGTCTGTTTATTGTATAATATCGTAAAATAGAGAGGGGCGTGCCTGAAAAACGGAGGCGGGGAAAGATGGAATTTAATACATTTTATAACAAGATCCAAACGGATGAAAGCATGATGGAAACGATACAGCATGGAAACAGTGAGTATCCGTTTCAATTGTATTACGACGATCTTGCGTTGTTTGATTTTCATTGTGTAGAATGGCACTGGCATGTGGAGTTTGAGTTTGTTTTTGTACAGGAGGGAACAGCAACCTTCTGGGTTGGCGAAAAGCAGTTTTCACTGGGACAGGGAACGGGCATTTTTATTAACTCAAAGATTTTGCATCGCTATTTTTCTGAAGGCCATGCGATTGTGCCAAATTTCGTTCTGAAACCGACATTTCTCGCTCCGGCAGACAGCCTGATTTACAAAAAATACATTGCACCGATACAGGCGTGTAAGGTGGACTGCATTGTCTTTTGCAGGGAAATAAAATGGCAGGCAGAAGCACTGGAGCTCATGCAGAAAATTCTCAAAGCGCAGGAATCAGACAAAGACCGGGAACTGGTTACTTTATTTCTGACGCAGGAATTGTGGCACTTGCTTTATTTGCACATGGATTCGGAAGTGCTGCAGAAAAAAAGAGAAAATACGGCATCCTCACAGGGAAGAACACAGCTGATGATGCAATATATTCATCAAAATTTCCGACAGAATCTTACCTTGGAGGATATTGCCGGGCAGGCTATGGTGAGCAAGAGTACGGCATTGAATCTGTTCCGAAGATATCTTCACGATACGCCGGTGCATTATCTGGTGAAGTATCGTCTGCAGGAGGCTGCAAAGCTTCTGGCCACGACGGAGAAAAAGATAACTGTAATTTCCGGCGAGACGGGATTTGAAAATATGGATTATTTTTGCAAGACATTTAAGAAATATTATGGGAGGACACCAACGGAATATCGAAGAAAAAAACAAATGGATACGGATGACAGAGAATGGATCGTTCAAGATGTAGTGTAAGAGGAAACGGAAAAATTACATTCTGAAAAAGGAGCGGAATCTGGTGTGGGTTCTGCTCCTTTTTGAATGGAGAATTATGAAATATACTTATTCGGCACAGCCGAAAACTCTTCTACATATTGTTCCAGTGCCGCAAGCAGCTCTTCAAGCGGAAAGACCTTCAGATCCTGCGCGGCTTCCGGCGGGACGGAGAGGAAGTGATGGAGGAGGTCAAGTACCTGTTGGACGTTCTCATACTGAATTTCTGCGATTCCAGGGTTCGTGACGTTAGGATTGAGATCGAGCGGGATGCAATAGCGGTTGACAAGATATGTATTCATTCGTGTATAGTCCCCGTAATAATACTCCTCCGTGAGATATCTGGAAAAAGGAATGGATGTCCGCGATTTTTTGATATAAACCGTTGCAATCTCATCTCTCATATCTGTAATTTCTCCATCCGCATTATAAAATTCCACAATCTGAGGAATGAAATCCTTAAAAAATTTCCGGTCAATATAAAGATGAAAATAATATCCAGTGCGCTCGAATCTGGCAGAAGTGAACGGTATTTAGCTGTAAACCGTGTAAGATCCGGGAATACCATCATTTTTTCGCGGTAAAGCGGATCGCGGAAATGGGAGGATTCTTTCTGCTGCGTCGCATCCGGCAGAAGATTTCCGATCAGAAAATCATTTACCGATGAAATCGGATATGGAAAATCCGGGTGGGACGGGAGGTGCTTTAACAGCATTTGGGCTGCGGTAAGATGTAAAATAAAACCTGGCATGGGAATGAAGGTGTCCTTTCGTATTTGCTTCTAATCTAAACAAAATGGCAGCGTTTGTCAAATTCTATTTGAGTGGCGTAAATTCTAAAAAAAACATAAACACCGGCAGATTTCTTGACATAGAAATTTGCGGTGTTATTATTTAACACGCGTAAATAAATAACACTGTTAAGCATTTGCGGCAAAAGGAGGGGGATAATATGAAAGATGCATTTGAAAAACTGTTTCGTGCGGTGCACCAGTTTAAAAAACTGAACGTATCAGACCTGATTCCGGGACTCAGCAGTTCCGAATTTTCCGTTATGGGTGCGATTTTGCAAATGGGAGAAAACGGAAAAATTACAAGCTCAGAGCTGGCAGCAAAGACCAAAACGCTTCCGCCGGCTGTGTCGCGCACACTGCGCGGACTGGAAGAAAAAGGATATGTAGAGCGGAGCGTTGACAAAAAAGACCGCAGAAATACGTATATCAGTCTGACAGAGAAGGGCTGGAAAAAGGGGGAAGAGGTACGGGACAGAATGCAGGATTTTGGCTGCTCTGTGATGTCACAGTTAAAGGAAGAGGATGTAGATCAGCTGGTTGCTTATCTGGATCGTATCTATGAGATTGCAGAAAAAGAAATTGAAACCCGAAAACGATGTACGAGAAAGACAGAAAGGGGAAAAAATGAGTAAGATTTTCAAGAATATGCTCCCGTACTGGAAATCGATTCTTGTGATTCTTATGCTTTTGTTTGTCCAGGCGTGGTGCGACCTGTCGCTCCCGTCGTACACATCTGATATCATCGATGTGGCATTCAGAACAGCGGTGTTGAGCACGTTACGCCAAAAAGGATCACAGAGGAAGAATTTCAGACAGCAAAGTTCATCATGACGGATGATGAGGCAGACTTGTGGGAAAGCCTTTATACGAAAAAGGACGGCTATTACGAACGGAACAAAGCTTCCGAAAAAGAACTAGATACAGCGGATGAAACGCTGACCGTTGCACTCCTTATGAATTACCAGATGGGTGCGATGGAGGAAACTGCCTTCAAACAGCTCATGGCGCAGCAGACCAGTCAGGATGCTTCCGTGTTTGAAAACATGACGATAGAGCAGATCGGCGAGATGATGCATGTGGAGCTGAAGAGCTTCCGGCAGGAAAAGGAAGATGAGGATGGAAACAAGGCAGAAGTGACCTGTGTAGATGTCCGTCCGATTTTTGCATCCATGCTCGAGAGTGGACAAATGGAGAAAGATGACGTGCTTTCGATGCGCGATGGCATGGAAAAAACGCTCGACACGATGGGAAGCTCGCTGGTAAAATCGATGGGAATTGCCTATGCGGTTTCCGCAGATAAAGCGGCGGGACTTGATATCGACCGGATTCAGAAGTCGTATCTTCTGACGGCGGGTCTTAAGATGGTCGGCATGGCACTTCTGATGGGTGTGGTAACGGTTTTTGTCGGACTGTTTGCCTCCCGTGTTGCTGCCGGAATCGGTCGCGATCTGAGAGATCAGGTATTCAAAAAGGTTGTCGGATTTTCCAATGCGGAAATGGATCAATTTTCCACAGCATCCCTGATTACGAGAAGTACAAATGATATCCAGCAGATCCAGATGGTATCGGTGCTGCTGCTGCGCATGATTGCGTATGCGCCGATTCTTGGTATTGGCGGTGTCATCAAGGTGGTAAAAACGGGCGCCGGCATGGGCTGGATTATCGTGCTGGCAATTATTGTGATTATCAGCTATGTCATGCTGCTTGTATCTATTACAATGCCGAAATTCAAAAAGATGCAGAAGCTGGTCGATAACATCAACCTGGTTTCCCGTGAGATCCTGACCGGACTTTCCGTTATCCGTGCATTCGGAAGAGAGGATAAAGAAGAAGAGCGCTTTGATACGGCAAACCGGGAGCTGACCGGGACGACACTGTTTACCAACCGTGTCATGACCTTTATGATGCCCGGCATGATGATGATTATGAATGTACTGACCGTAGGAATTGTCTGGTTTGGTGCACACAGAATCGATGAGGGTACGATGCAGGTCGGCGCAATGACAGCGTTCATTACGTATGCATGATGATTGTTATGTCCTTCCTGATGCTGACGATGATGTCTATCATGCTGCCGCGTGCTGCGGTTGCCGCAGGTCGTATCGATGAGGTTATCCGGACAGAGCTTTCGATTCAGGATGCTAAAACGCCGGAAAAATTAGACGTACACAATGGTGTTGTCCGCTTTTGCCATGTCAATTTCCGGTATCCGGGAGCGGAAGAGGATGTATTGCATGATATTGATTTCGTGGCGGAGCCGGGAAAGACAACGGCAATTATCGGCAGTACCGGCTGCGGAAAATCAACGCTGGTAAACCTGATTCCGCGTCTTTACGATGTGACGGGCGGACAGATTACCCTGGATGGGAAGGATATCCGAAACATTACCATGAAGGAGCTGCGAGACGAGATTGGCTTTGTACCGCAGAAAGGTGTGCTGTTCTCGGGAACGATCGCATCGAACCTGCGCTTCGGAAAAGAAAATGCAACCGATGCCGAGATCGAAAAAGCAGCCGCGATTGCGCAGGCAACAGAGTTTATTGAAGCAAAAGACGATAAATATGAGACCGCGATTTCCCAGGGCGGAACGAATGTGTCCGGCGGACAGAAACAGCGTCTGGCGATTGCGCGTGCGATTGCAAAGGATCCGAAAATCTTTATTTTCGATGACAGCTTTTCTGCACTTGATCTGAAAACGGATGCGGCGCTTCGAAAAGCACTGGCGGAGAATGTCAAAGACAGCACCGTGATCATTGTGGCACAGCGAATCAGTACAATTCTCCATGCGGAGCAGATTCTGGTGCTCGATGACGGAAAGGTAGTCGGAAAAGGTACACATGAAGAACTGCTGAAGAACTGTAAGGTTTATCAGGAGATTGCAAAATCCCAGCTCTCGGCGAAGGAGCTTGGAATAGAAAGTGAGGTGGCTGACCATGAGTGACAGGAGAAATCAGCAGCCGCGCAAAGGAGGACCGATGGGAGCATGGGCCGCGGCATGCAGCCGGGCGAGAAGCCGAAGAACCTGAAAAAATCAATCAAACAGCTTGCACAGTACATCGGAAAGTATAAAATTGCGATTTTTGTCGTTATGCTCTGTGCAGCATGTTCGACCGTGTTCAACGTTGCGGGACCAAAAATCCTCGGAAAAGCAACAACAGCATTGTCTGAGGGACTGATGGAAAAATCAGAGGGACAGGCAGCATTGATTTTACGAAAATCGGAAAAATTCTGCTGTTTACCCTTGGCCTGTATCTGATGAGCGCCCTGTTCAGCTTCATCCAGGGCTGGATTATGACGGGCGTTACCCAGAAGGTATGTTATCGGCTCCGAAAGGAAATTTCGGAGAAAATCAACCGCATGCCGATGAAATATTTTGAGAGCCGTATCTATGGCGAAGTGCTCTCACGCATTACCAACGATGTCGACACACTGGGTCAGGGACTGAACCAGAGTATTACCACAATTATCACGTCTGTGGCAACGCTGGTCGGCGTTCTGATCATGATGCTGAGTATCTCTCCGCTGATGACGCTGATCGCACTTGTGATCCTGCCGATTTCCATGGGGCTGATCGGACTGGTGACGAAGAAATCCCAGAAATTCTTCCGTGACCAGCAGGAATATCTGGGTCATATTAATGGACAGGTTGAGGAGGTTTACGGCGGCCATCTTGTAATTAAGGCATTTAACCGTGAAAAGGATACCATTGCAGAGTTCGAGAAAACCAACAGCATTCTCTATGATTCCGCATGGAAATCGCAGTTCTTATCCGGTATGATGCAGCCAATTATGATGTTTGTCGGGAATTTGGGCTACGCCTGTGTGGCGCTGACCGGAGGCCTGCTGGCAATTCGAAACGTGGTTACAATCGGTGACATCCAGGCATTCATCCAGTATGTAAAAAACTTTACCCAGCCAATCCAGCAGATTGCGCAGGTGATCAACATGGTACAGTCGATGTCGGCGGCATCCGAGCGTGTCTTTGAATTCCTGAACGAAGAGGAAGAGGATCAGACCACGGAAAATCCGGCTGATATTGGGACGGTAACAGGAGCGGTAACCTTTGATCATGTACAGTTCGGATACAATCCGGATCAGATCATCATTCATGATTTCTGCGCGCAGGTAAAACCGGGTCAGAAAATTGCCATTGTCGGCCCGACCGGAGCAGGAAAAACGACGATGGTTAAGCTGCTGATGCGTTATTATGATGTAAACAGCGGAGCAATTCTTCTGGATGACCACAATATCAGGGATTTCAACCGCAGAGAGCTTCGCGATGCTTTTGGTATGGTGCTGCAGGATACGTGGCTGTTCAAAGGCAGTATCATGGAAAATATCCGCTACGGCCGGCCAGATGCCACGGATGAGGAAGTTATTGCAGCGGCGAAGGCTGCGCGGGCACACCATTTCATTCAGACCCTGCCGGGCGGCTACCAGATGGAGCTGAATGAGGATGCAAGTAATGTATCCCAGGGACAGAAACAGCTTCTGACGATCGCAAGAGCAATTCTTGCAGACAATAAGATCCTGATTCTCGATGAGGCGACCTCATCCGTTGACACCAGAACAGAGATCGAGATCCAGAAAGCAATGGATAACCTGATGAAGGGCAGAACAAGCTTTGTCATTGCCCATCGGTTGTCTACGATTCGCGATGCGGATCTGATTCTTGTCATGAAGGACGGAGATATCATCGAGCAGGGCAACCATGAAGAGCTGCTCGCGAAGAATGGGTTCTATGCAAACCTTTACAATTCGCAGTTCGAGGATGTCGTGGCGTAACACAGAAAAAAGAATCCATACATTTCAGCACCTGCATCAGTCAAAATGATTCGGGTGCTGTTTTACGTTGCGGCTTATCCCAAATACTGCGGGTTATCCCAGATTGCTTGAGGTAAAAGAAAAAATTTGGTATGTTGTTGAGAAGTAGAATCTTCGATAAGAAGAGTATGGGGGAAATAATGAATTTAATTTTATGTGATGATGATAAAGTGTTTTTAAATAAACTGGAAATCAGAATTCGAGGTTTATGTCGGAAACATAAGATTGCAGTGGAAATGGAGTGCTACGTATCTGCGAAGGAGATGCTGGAAGGAATCAAAAATCTTGATGAGATTTCTGTTTTTTTTATTGATATTGATATGCCGGAAGTGAATGGATTTGAGGTGCATCGTATCTGAAAAAGTGGAACAGGGAATGTTGCATTGTGTTTGTATCGAATAAAGATGATCTGGTGTTTCAGTCATTGGTGTATCATCCATTCTTTTTTATCCGCAAGGCACATCTGGATGAGGAACTGGAGCCGCAGTTGCTGGAACTGCAGAAAAAGGCAGGAAAGAAAGTTCCCCAAATAGAACTGCAGACAGGGCGTCAGAGTGTAAAACTTGCATTGCGTGATATCTGGTTTGTGGAGAGCGAGAAGAACTATCTGCTTTTTTATCGGGAAAAAGATACGAGGGATGAGGCGATTCGTGTAAGAATGAAAATGTCAGAAGTGGAGAAAAAACTAGAAGCGCATAAATTTGTAAGGACACATAAAGGATATTTGGTTAACATGAACTATGTATATCGGTTGCGCGAAAAAGAACTTCTGCTATTGAACGGGAAAAGCATTCCTGTCAGCAGAAATTATCTGAATCAGGTTCGAATGAAAATTATGGGAGTGGTGATGGAATGAGTGCAACATTTTGGAAGGTTTTTGAACTTACGATTTCTGTTTTGGAAAATATGCTTCTGCTGGGATTTTGCATGGATTTCATGCAGCAGCGGCCGAAAGGAAAACGGGGGAAATTTTTATGGTTGTTCGCGGTGCTGGTCGGAATGATTTTTCCGGCGCTGGAAAAGTATCCGGCGATTTATGATCGATGGGAATTATGGCTTACATTGCTCTGGCTGTTTGGATATCTGGCAGTGAGTACGCGGGGCAGTATTCTTCGAAAAATCATTGCTGCAGTAGTTGCGAGGGAATTAACGACGTTTGTGAATACAGCAGTTCTTTTTGGATGCAGTTTACTTCTACAAGAGAGTGTAGCATCTTTTATTCAACAACAGGATATCGCGAGAATTGCTACTGTTCTTTTGACGAAAATCTTATATTTTTTTGTAGGCAAAATTTTAAACGGCCTTCTTTTTTGAAAGAAAAAATCTGGTGAACTGGCAGTGGATTGTTATAGGATGCAGTCTTGTATTTTCAACCGTTGCGGGAAAAACATTGATTACCTTGTCCAGAGATTTTCCGGGAATCCAGATGCAGGAACAGAAATTAATGCTGCTGTGCGTGTCCTGTATCTGGCTGATGTGCTTGATTATGTACTTTGTAGTACAGCAAATGAGCAAGGATAATCAAACAAAGCTAGAATATGAACTGATGAAAGAAAAAGAGAAATATTCAAAGGAAAGTATGGAAATTATTACGAGAAGTAATGAAGAATTACGAGAATTTAAACATGATTTGAAAAATTATCTTTTACCTCTGCAAGAGGTAATGGAGACCATGCCGCAGTCGGAAATGGTAAAGGTATGGGAAAAAATTAATCAGAAAATTGAAGATGTGCAGACACTAATTCAGACAGGAAACAGTTATGTGGATTCTATGATTAATACAAAAATTACTCTTGCGAGAAGTGAAAAAGTAGATGTGAAATGTACGATTCTGAGCAAAATAGAAGGAATTGATGATTTGGAGTTTTGCACTGTGTTTGGAAATCTCATGGATAATGCGATTGAAGCAGAGCGGAAAGTTACAGAGAAGAAAGAAATTATAATTTTTGTAGAGAAAAAAATGGGATATCTTCGGTTGGAGATTCAAAACAAAATTGAGAAATCTGTTTTAAATGAAAATTCAAGTTTAAATACGACGAAGAAAGATACAAGCAGTCACGGGATTGGGCATAAAAGTGTAAAACGGACGATGGAAAAGGTAGGTGGTGCGTTAAAGTATTATGAGACAGAAGATTTGTTTTGCGCAGAGGCAGTATTTCCGATAAAATAAGATAAAACGTAATAAAAAAGACTTTGTTTGTATGAAGGAAGCAAAAAGAATGCGGATTTCAAAGAACAAAGTCTTATTTTTTGCTATCTGTACTGATTATCCCAGATAGAGCATGATATCCCAGATCCGTTGACGATGGAAAAAAATTTCGCTATGCTTCGAGTAACAGAAGAGAAAGAACGAAATTATGAAAAGAGGGGATATATGGGAAAGAAAGTGTTGGGAATTATGGTGATATTACTGTTCTTTACAGGATGTCAGAATATGGGGAATGAGTCAGGAAATTTGCAGCAGGTAGAAAAACAGGAAAATGGAGAAGAACGGAATATTTCTATCAGCAATGATGAAACGGAAACAAATGTGACACATGAAAATGATCAGGAATTAAGCGATGGTGAGCATATTAGTTTTCAGCTTGGCAGTCAGGCAAAAATTGATGCGGTTGTTGACATGCCTGACAAAAAATGGAACGAGTTTGAAAAATGTGTGATAGAAGTGGATGGATTTCAAGGAGAAAGTGTGTTCAATAAAATACTTGGGAAAATCCCGGAAAGTGGATTGGAAACAAGAAAAGGAGACACAGGAGAGCCGGATGTTTGTTATTCGTATGAGGGAATACTTGGCGAACAATTAAAAAATCAAAATGGAACGGTGTCTGTCAGCAATATATTAGGAGTAGAAACGGAAGAAGGAAAAAAAGTTTATTATAATTTACCTGTTGAATATATTACATCAGCCTATGGTGAAGGGATTTTAGTCAGAGACAATGAGCAGGAAATTTCATTGGAAGACGAAGAAAAGCTGATAGAGGAGGGAAAAGAGTTTGTTAGATGGATTGGAGACTGGGAAAAGGTTGAATTGACCAGTAAATACAGTTTTTCGTATAAACAGATGGAAAAACAGCAGGAATTAATGGAACAGGCAATCGAGAATGGAGAATTGCTAAAGCCTCAGAAGATTCAGAAATATGAGTGGTCAAAAGCAGATGACTGTTTACTGCTGTTTTTTCAGAGCTATCTAAATGGGGTTCCCGTATTATGCAATGAAATTAACCGGCAGGATGATCTTTATATTCCGTCATCTAAAATACAGGCTGTTATAACGGAGGGCGGAATTCAATATCTTCAAGCAGTTAATCACTATGCTATTCGGGAAAAGGAACCGGTATCTCTTGCGGAAAAAGATATTATTTTGGAAACGCTGAGAAATAAGTATGATTTGGCAATTGCCGAGCCGATTACGCTGGATCAGATGAAACTGATTTATTACCCGATGACAACGGGAAGAAATGAAACAGGGCATTGGATGTGTGATATGATTCCTGCGTGGCAGTTTCGATTTATAGAAGATGAGATCGAACAGTATGTTTACATCAATGCACTGGATGGACGGGAAATTGCAGGGTGAGTTTGTCTGAGATTTACGAGTTACTCAAAGAATAAATTGTTTTGCGGAAGATGTGACTCCGGGCTAAGCGGGTCACATCTTTTTAAAAGACGAAGAGGATAAGAGATTGTTGCGGAAGGACAAGAAGGTGATCTTTCATGAATTTTTTTCGAATGATAAAAATGGATTTTAAAAGAATGTTTTTATCAGGAAAATTTTATTTTGCCATCGCAGATGCGATGCTGGTTACCGTGTTAAACATCAGTCAGGAAGCAATGCAGAGCCGGTGGAATGCATCGGTATATTACCTGGTTGTCAGCAGTCATGGTGTGGGGGCATTTTTTGAAGTGTTTTCTGTGCTGGCTGTGCTGCCGTTTGCGCTGAGCTATTGGGAAGACAGCAGAAATGGCTATCTTAGATGCATTGAGACACGCATAGGGAGAACAGCATATTGCTGGTCGCATCTGGTGGTTGCCTTTTTCGGTTCTGTGATCAGTATTTTTCTGGGAATGGCAGTTGTTTATGGCGTTTTGGCATTAAAAATACCGTGGATAAAAAAAGAAGAGCTTGAAACATTAACAGGCAGTTTAAGCTATGGAAATGGACTCGTTCTGCCGTTTTACCTTGCCGCAAGATTTGGAGTTGAGGCTGTCAAGTATGCATTTATGGCAGTTTTTGCGCTTATGATATCGGGAAAAATAAAAATCTGTTTGTGCTGGTCAGCACACCGGCTCTTTTTTATTATGCAAGCCAGCTTGTAGCAGAAGCGCTGCAGCTGCCGGGCCAGATGAGATGGTACCAGCTCCATGGGGGAAGTATCCGGAATTTTAAGGATTTTTTTGTGATAGCTGGTTATTTCCTTATTCTGACAGGAATGGAAGGTGTAATTTTCGTGCGAGTGGTAAAGAGGAGGGCGCAGAATGGATAGAATACGGATGAGCCTTCGGGTATGTCAGATACGTTTGCGGAAAACATTCACAACACCACGGTTTTATGTTGCGCTGTTGTGGATTGCGATCCTTTTTCATGTAATGACGGTGGGTATTCGAGGCTTCTGCGAGCAGACCGGAGTTGATGTGACTTTTTGGATGCTGCCGTTTATGACCAGATATAATGGAGACCAGATTATCATTGTTCTTGGGGCTCTGCTGCTTTTCTGTGATGCTCCGTTTCTGGAACCGAACAGCGGGTGGCAGATTTTGCGGGCCGGGCGGAAAAGCTGGTTTTGGGGAAACATGCTGTACATTGTGGTTGTTTCCTTTTTTTACACCATATGCTTAAGTATGATTCCGGTACTGCTTGTGTTTCCGAATGTAGGGTGGGAAACCGGATGGGGGAAGGTGATCAGTACGCTGGCTCAGACGAATGCGGCATATACCTTTGACCAGGAACCGTTGGATTATCTGATCCTTTCGAGATTTTCGCCGCAGGAGGCAATGGGACTCACAATGCTTGCGATCTGGTGCCTGTCGGTTATGACAGGCGTTGTGAGTTATGCCGGAAATTTTCTGGTACACAGGGGATTTGGAATCGTCATCAACTGCGGCATCGCACTCACTGCGCTTCTGCTCAGCAAATTTTCCAGCATCACAATCGGCTATTACTGCGCGCCGCCGCTTTGGATGAATATTGCGAGCTACAAGTGGCAGGGATATGGAAACGGGCCGTCGATGGCATATGTTTACAGTGTCTTTGCGATTGTCATCGGCGCATGCACGATCCTTTCGTATCTCGGGATCCGGAAAAAGGATCTGAACTTTGTGGAGGAAATCTGAAAGAATGGAAGAAAAGATAAGAATAGAAAACGTGACAAAAAAGTTTGGCAGCTACGCGGCGTTGGACGGGATCAGCCTGAGCTTCGAAAAAGGAAAAATTCACGGAATGATCGGAAGAAACGGAAGTGGGAAGACGGTACTGTTCAAATGCATCTGCGGATTTCTCCGGGTGGACGATGGCGCGGTTTTTGTGGATGGAAAACAGATTGGGAAAGAGATCGAAGCGCCGGAGAGTATTGGCGCCATCATCGAGACACCGGGCTTTCTTCCGGGCTACAGTGCCAGACAGAATCTGCAGTTTCTCGCCGGCATCCGCAGGAAGATCGGAAAAAAGGAGATCGATGCGGCCATCCGAAAAGTCGGACTGGATCCGGAAGCGAAAAAGCATGTCGGCAAGTATTCGCTCGGCATGCGCCAGCGTCTCGGTATTGCACAGGCGATTATGGAGGAACCTTCCCTTCTGATTCTGGATGAACCGATGAACGGTCTCGACAACCAGGGCGTGCAGGAGATGCGGCAGCTGTTTTTGAAACTGAAAGACGAAGGAAAAACCATTCTTCTTGCCAGCCACAACCGGGAAGACATTGCAGCACTGTGCGATACGACGGTGGAGATTGACAGAGGAAAGATTGTAGGCTGACGGAAAAAAGTTGCTCGTTTTTGGTGAATCTCATTGTCTTCCGGTGAAGCAGAGAATATAATAAAAACACAGAGAAGATCGAATCTTACGCTATTTGGTGTAGGATGGAGACAGGGAAAACAAAAAAAGATTACGAAAACGAGGACATGAACAATGGCAGACAGACACACAACAGAAAAATTGCTGGAGGGCGAACGCTTTCCGGAAAGGTGACACTCTTTGCAAAAGTAACGATTTTACCGGGTGATGAGCTTCCGTATCATGAGCATCATGGGGAGACAGAAGCGTATCACATCCTGTCCGGTGCGGGTATGTATCAGGATAACGACAAAACCTACCGGTGCAGGCGGGCATGACGACGTTCTGCGAGGACGGCAGCGGCCATGCGGTTTCCTGCGCAGGGGAAGAACCGCTCGTGTTTCTGGCGATGATTCAGAAAAAAGTAGAATAAGCAGGTACGGATATGAGCAGAAAGAAAAAGCCCAGAATGGAATACCGCTATTACGAAGTGCCGGAAAAATGCCCGGTGCTGGTGCTGCAGGGAGAAAAATGGTTGCAGAA
>ENA-OQBT01000580-OQBT01000580.1-human-gut-metagenome-genome-assembly--contig:-NODE-580-length-21280-cov-3.096298_pt1 | contig 21280 bp, 22 predicted proteins | sample MGYA00242749_ERZ504557 | MGnify/ENA primary metagenome ERZ504557 (study PRJEB26092, sample SAMD00036243) | human gut metagenome | host: Homo sapiens | study: EMG produced TPA metagenomics assembly of... | reverse complement strand
CTCCTGTTTTCTTCTCATTGCTGAATGCCATCATGGACGGACCATTCTGCATCTGATAATAACCGGTACAGGAACCTCCCCTGTTAAACAGATCCAGCAGATATCTCTTATCTTCCTCTGCTACCCTGTAATTCTCAGCTCCCTTCTCAAAAAGAAGATCCAGGTACTTCCGATATACAGAAGTTACCCCTGCTGTATATCCCGGCTGCTTCATCCTGCCCTCTATCTTAAGAGAAGTAACACCAGCCTCCAGAATCTGCGGAAGAATCTCTATCGTAGAAATATCCTTCAGACTCAGAGGACATAGTTCTTGCGCTTTCCTTTTCTCTGACCGTCTGCCATTTTCCCCGCAACAAAGTGCCGTCTGGTAAGGCAGACGGCAAGGCTGTGCACACCTTCCTCTGTTACCGCTTCTTCCACCCAGGATACTGCTCATCAGGCACTGTCCCGAATAACTGTAACATAAAGCTCCATGGATAAAAGATTCAATCTCGATAGGACTTGTCTCATGCATCCTCCGGATTTCCTCAAGGGAAAGCTCTCTGGCAGTTACCACTCTGGAAGCACCCTGTTCTTCCAGAAACTTCATCCCCTCCGGACCTGTCACAGTCATCTGCGTGCTGGCATGAAGATGCATACCCGGAAACATCTCCCTGATCATCTTAAACACACCCATATCCTGAACGATCACCGCATCCAGACCTTCCTTATAATATGGAAGCAGATAATCATACAACTGTTCAGACAGTTCCCTGTTCTTCAACAGCGTATTCACTGTCAGATAAAGTTTCCTGCCATGGATATGAGCAGTATCAATGGCACGCAAAAGCTCTTCCTCTCCGAAATTCTTCGCATAGGCCGCGCGCAAAGGCTGCTCCCCCTACATAAACCGCATCTGCACCTGCACCGATCGCTGCCTCAAATCCCTCATAGGAACCGGCAGGTGCCAGAAGTTCAATCTCTTCTCTTCTCAATTCTATACCTCACGTTTTCTATAACAGTCATCTTAAATGCATTATTTATGAGCATTGCTATAATATTCAAATCGAATACATATGAAACAAATCATAAAGGGGAAATCACCGAAGTAATCCCCCCTCTGTTATTTCAGCAGCTCATCAATCTGCTTTTCCAGTTCCTTATTCTTTCCCTCCAGAAGGCTCTTCTGTTCCAGGGCTTCCTGTTCATGCTTCTGCGCTTCCTCAATCTGCATACGAAGCGAGATCAGCTCATGCTTCAGATCATACATCTCCTGATCCTTCTGCTGTAAATCCTGTTCAAAAACCTCCGCCTGTTTCTTTGCCTTAAAATAGTCATCTGTAATATTCAGGCTGATAAGTGTATGCTTGGTCTCCATGGGCTGTCTGCTGTAACCCGGCATAGCACTTAACTCATCCATCTTTTTATTTATATAGGATGCTACTTTCTGAAAATATTCTTCCGATTCATAGCCTCCCAGCGTAATAATCTTACCACCTATGATTACCTTTGCTGTATTTTTGACCGCCATCCGTACGAGCCTCCTGTATCTTCCTTCAATCTGCCCGGAACCCCGGACATTTACTTCATTATACTCGAAAGCAGTCGAAATGTATAGGAATTTTTAAAAAACTTTTACTTTTTATATTTTTACGCCCTTAACTTCAGTTTTTCTCCGGCATCTGATAGCCCAGATGCTCATACGGCAAGCGCCGATGCCATACGTCCTCTCGGCGTACGGTTCAGGAACCCATTCTGCAGCAGATAAGGCTCATACACATCCTCCAGCGTACCGGAATCCTCCCCTATCGCCGCAGCCAGAGTCTCCAGTCCCACAGGACCACCCTGAAAATTCACGATCATAGTCTGAAGAATCCTTCTGTCAATCTTATCCAGACCATACTGATCCACTTCCAGAAGATTCAGCGCAAAACACGCCACATCATAAGTAATCCGTCCATCATACTTCACCTGCGCAAAATCACGAACCTCTTCAGCAGACGGTTGGCAAGCCTCGGAGTTCCCCTGGATCTCTTGGCAATCTCAGCCGCACCCTTCTCATCAATCTCCACTCCAAGAACCTGAGCAGAACGGATAATGATCGTCTTAAGCTCCTCATGAGTATAAAACTCCAGATGATGCATCACACCAAAACGGTCACGAAGAGGTGCAGACAGAAGTCCTGCCCTGGTAGTCGCCCCCACCAGTGTAAACTTCGGCAGATCCAGACGTATAGACCTGGCAGAAGCTCCCTTCCCGATCATAATATCAATAGCATAATCCTCCATAGCAGGATAAAGGACCTCCTCCACCTGCCTGTTCAGGCGGTGAATCTCATCCACAAACAGAATATCTCCCTCCTGCAGATTATTAAGGATCGCAGCCATCTCCCCCGGCTTCTCAATAGCCGGCCCGGAAGTCACCTTCATATGAACCCCCATCTCATTGGCAATAATCCCCGAAAGAGTAGTCTTACCAAGCCCCGGAGGACCATAAAACAAAACATGATCCAACGCATCATGCCTCTGCTTCGCAGCCTCTATATAAACCTTCAAAGTACTCTTGGTCTTCTCCTGACCAATATAATCATCCAACGTCTGTGGCCGGAGATTCCCCTCCAGAGAAAAATCCTCCTCCGTCACATCCGTAGTTATAATACGTTTCTCCATCTGTTACCCATCCTAACCTATAACAATTCTATAACAATACAGGCAATCCAATCTACCAGAGCGTGAAATCCTGCTTCAATTAAAAATTCTTCAGTGCAGCCTTCAAAAGACCTTCCACATCATCCGGCGGCACATCCGTAACCTTACGCACCGCACGAAGCGCATCCGCACTGCTGTATCCCAGCGCAACCAGAGCCTCAACAGCCTCCTGCCTGCCATCCAAAACCTCACCGGCTCCCACTGCTGCCCTCTCCTGCTCATGAGCCAGCTTCAATTCAAACGCATCCTCCAGCTTCATCTTATCCTTCAGCTCAAGAATCAGCTTCTGAGCCGTCTTCTTCCCGATACCCGGAGCCTTCGACAACGTCTTCACATCATCCGAAAGAATTGCAAACCTCAATTCATCCGCCGTAATCCCCGCCAGAACTCCCAGCGCAGCCTTCGGCCCCACACCATTCACGCCAAGAAGCAGCTTAAACATCTGCAGATCATCCTTAGCCCTGAACCCATACAGCTTCATGGCATCCTCTCTCACACTGAAATAAGTATGGACCTTCACATCCTCCCCCATACGAATCTCAGACAAATCCGCCCCCGTCATATATATCTCATAACCAATCCCCCCGGCCTCAACAACCACCGAGTCTCAGTCATATCCACAGTCATTCCATGAACAAACGCAATCATGATACATCCTCCGTCCCAAATTCATCACTTCCGATTCATCATACCACATCCCACCCCATAACGCAAACATATATTCGCGTCCCTTAATCGAACAAAAAGAACTGCCATGCCTTCACACAGCAGTTCTTTCTCCCATTACTGAATAATATGTCTCGGACAAACCTCTTTACAAGCCCCACAATTCGTACACTTACTATAATCAATATGCGCACAGAAATTATCAACCGTAATCGCCCCATTCGGGCAAGTCTTCTCACACTTCTTACATCCGATACAGCCAACCTCACACGCAGAAGTAACAGCCTTACCTTTCGCATGAGAACTACACTGCACAAACGTAGTCTGCTCATAGGGCACAAGCTCGATCAGATGCTTCGGACACTTGGCAACACACTTACCGCAGGCCTTACAAGCCTCCTTATCAACAACCGCCACACCGTTCACAACATCAATCGCCCCAAACGGACAGGCCTTCACGCAGCTTCCAAAACCAAGGCATCCATAAGTACAGGACTTCGCACCACCACCGGGAATGAAAGCCATCATCTCACAGTCTTCCACACCTGTATACTCATAATTATCCTTCGTCTTCTCACAGGTACCCGCACACTTCACATACGCCACCTGACGGGCAGTCTCCACAACTTCCTGTCCCATGATCGCTGCGATTACTTTTCCGACAGGCTCACCGCCTACCGGACATCCGTTTACAGGTGCCTCACCTTTGGCGATCGCTGCTGCCAGACCATCACAGCCGGGATAACCACAGCCACCACAGTTATTACCGGGAAGCGCCTCACGAACAGCAACTTCCTTCTCATCCACTTCCACAGCAAACTTCTTACCGGCAACACCAAGGAAAACACCGATAAAAAGACCTACTGCCGCAACCAGTACAGTTGCCGCGATAATTGCTCCTATATTCATACCAGTCCCCTCCTTAAATCAGTCCTGAAAATCCGAAGAAGGCAATTGCCATCAGTCCGGCTGTCAGCAGAACTGTAGGGAATCCCTGGAAGGATTTTGGAATGTCATTGTATGCGATTTTCTCACGGATACCAGCCATCAGCACGATGGAAATAGTAAAGCCCACTGCTGTTGCAAATCCGTTCACTGTTCCCTGAAGAACATTATACTCTTTCTGCACGTTTGTAAGGGCAACACCAAGAACCGCACAGTTTGTTGTGATCAGTGGAAGATACACACCAAGTGCCTGATACAGGGAGGGCATTGTCTTCTTAAGGAACATCTCTACAAACTGTACCAGCGCCGCAATCAACAGGATGAATACGATAGTCTGCAGATAAGTCAGGTTCGTAGGAACCAGGATAGCATTGTAAATAATACCTGTCACAAAAGATGACAGTGTAATAACGAAAATGATCGCACCGCCCATGCCGGCTGCTGTCTCAACACTCTTGGAAACACCAAGGAAAGGACAGAGGCCAAGGAACTGGCTGAGGACTACGTTATTTACAATCGCTGAGCTTACAAGTATGATCAAAAGTTCTTTCATAATCCATTACCCCCTTTTTCCCTTACACATGGTATTGCCACAGGCTGCACAGCTTCCGCCGCAATCAGGATTGCTTGGATCAATGCCACGTTTGGCTGCACCGATTTTGAATTTGTTCTGTAATGCAGAAAGCGCTGCCAGAACAAAGAATGCTCCGGGTGCCAGGATAAAGATTGTAATCGGTTCATAACCTGCCTTACCTGCTGCAGCATCTGCCAGAGGAAGAATCTGATGTCCGAACAGAGAACCTGCGCCGATCAGCTCACGTACTGCACCGATACAGGTGATACTTAAGGTAAATCCAAGGCCCATACCAATACCATCAAACAGAGAGGCAATCGGTTTATTCTTGGATGCATATGCTTCTGCACGTCCAAGGATGATACAGTTAACTACAATCAGAGGAATATAGATTCCAAGGGAGTCATACAGGCTTGGAATAAATCCCTGTAAAAGAAGCTGTACAACTGTTACAAAGGAAGCAACAACTACGATAAATGCAGGCATACGCACTCTGTCCGGAATAAAGTTTCTCAGAAGAGAGATCATTAAGTTGGATGCTGCAAGGATCACTGTTGTAGTAAGTCCCATTCCGATACCATTGGTTGCAGATGTGGTGATAGCCAGTGTAGGACACATACCAAGCATCAGTACAAAGGTAGGATTTTCTTTGATGATTCCGTTATATAAACGTTCAGCAGGTGTGTTTGGTTTCATCACTGATTTCCCCCTTTCTCATACTGGAATGCACATAATCCGGCATTAACACCGTTTGTCATGGCATTCGTTGTAATAGTGGCACCACTTAACGCATCGATCTGATCATCCGCTGTGGCACCGGTCTTTGTATATTCAAATTTGTCTACGTTCTTATCTTTGACTGATCCTTAAATGCATCTGTGTTTGCTCTCATACCAAGACCTGCGGTCTCACCGATGGAAAGAATGGAAATTCCATTTAAGGTACCGTCATCCTGGATACCCATTGCAAACTGGATATCTCCGCCGTAACCCTCGGAAGTGGTTACTGTAAATGCATATCCCAGTTCATTGCCTGAAGCATCTTTGGCAAGCATAGTCTCATCTATGGACTGTGCCGCATATCCGTTCTCATCCAGATAAGACTGCATGGCATCCGCATCCACATCCACTGTCTCAAAGCTGTCCGCATCTGCAAATACTGCCTTATACGCATCCTGTTTCGCCTGTGCTTCCTGCTTTGCAATAGGATCTGCTGTAATATCCTGGACTACACCAAGGGCAAGTCCTGCCACCAGTGTGATCACTGTAATGGCTATGGTATCTTTGATAATTCTGTTACTCATGCCTTTTTGCCCCCTTTCCCAAATGCCGGGTGACGAGTCACACGTTCAATCATCGGAACTAACAGGTTGCAGAAAATGATCGCATAAGATACGCCCTCTGCGGAACCGCCGAAGAGACGGAAGACCGCAGTCAGTACACCAAGACAGACACCGTATACATACTGTCCTCTTGGTGTGATCGGTGTTGTGACATAGTCTGTAGCCATAAACCATGCACCAAGCATAAGACCACCGCCGAAGATGTGGCTGAACAGATAGTTCACGTCAAATCCCTTGCCTGTTCCAAGCATGTAAAGGATTACAAATACTGCGAAACTTCCAATATAGGTAAGCGGAATCTTCAGATCGATCACCTTGAAAACCAGAAGGATTGCTGCTCCGATCAGGATCGCAAGGGCAGAAGTCTCACCGATAGTTCCCTGGATATCACCGATAAACATATGTAATACAGATACAGAACTGTCTGTAAATCCATTCTGTTTCAGAGCTGCCAGAGGAGTTGCACCGGATACAGTATCTACCACACCTCTGAAGCTGTCGCTTACTGCGAAGTCTGTCATCTTTCCTGCGAAAGAGATCATCAGGAAACATCTTCCTGCAAGTGCCGGGTTCATGAAGTTCTGTCCCAGACCACCGAAGAGCTGTTTTACAACGATGATCGCAAATGCACTGCCAAGTACAGGCATCCAGAGCGGAATTGATGCAGGCATATTTAATGCAAGTAATAAACCTGTAACAACTGCACTGAAGTCTGTAATTGTGTTCTTCTTATGCATCAGCTTGTCATAAATCCACTCAAAGAATACACTGGAAGCGACGGTGATCACTACTACCAGTAAGGCACGAAGGCCAAAATTATAAATTCCAAACAGTGTGGTCGGCAGAAGCGCCAGTGCCACAAGCTGCATGATTTTGCTTGTTGTCATCTTATCCCGGACATGGGGATTGGATGATACATGTAACATCTGATCCATTACGATGTCCCCCTTTTACTTTTTCTTACGGCTTGCCAGAACCATCTTACGCATAGATTTGATCATCTGGGTCAGCGGACGCTTGGCAGGGCAGATATAACTGCAGCAGCCACATTCGCAGCACTCCATACCATCAAATTTCTGGAAGCTCTTCATGTCACCATGCTCTGCAAAGGTTGCAAGTCTTGCAGGAATGACATGGCCGGGACAGACTCCTACACATCTGCCGCAGTTAATGCATGCAGTCTGTTCGGCATCTGCCACATCATCCTTCTCCAGGCAGAGACATGCGGAGCTTGTCTTAATACATGGTACATGAGTGTCATACATGGCAAATCCCATCATAGGACCACCTGAAATTACTTTGGATACATTGTCTGTCAGTCCGCCGGCAGCTTCTATAAGCTCTGCCATATCTGTTCCGGAAAGGACATCAAAGTTCTGCGGATTCTTAATCCCCTGTCCTGTTACTGTCACGATACGGTCCATAACAGGTTTTCCAAGGATAACGGCTTCATAAACAGCAATTACGGTATCTACGTTGTCAACTACGCATCCTGCATCTGCCGGAAGCATGGCAGAGTTGATCTCTCTGTCTGTGACAGCCTTGATCAGGAAACGCTCACCACCCTGTGGGTACTTGGTCATCAGCTCTGCTACTTCAATACGTGGAATATCTTTTACCATTTCTTTCAGTTTCGCAATACAGTCAGGCTTGTTATCCTCAATACAGATGTATCCCTTCGCATTGTCAAAGAGCTTCAGCATAACTCTTAAGCCTCGATCAGCTTCTCAGAGTCATCCAGCATTCTTCTGTAGTCACTGGTAAGATAGGGTTCACACTCGGCACCGTTTACAAGGATATGATCGATCTTGTCCGGTTCCTTTGGCGCAAGCTTTACCTGTGTGGGGAATCCGGCGCCGCCCATTCCCACAACTCCGCCTTCTTTAATTCTCGCCAGAATTTCCTCTTTCGAAAGATCTTCCAGACGTGCAGGAGTAAATTCCACACTTTCATACTGCTGGTCATTCTCAATGATAATGGAATTGACCATAGAACCTGTTGCTGTCAGGCGCGGTTCGATTCCTTTTACCGTACCGGAAACAGACGAATGGATCGGTGATGAGACAAACCCCGCAGCATCTGCGATCTTCTGTCCTGCGAGCACATGGTCTCCCTTCTGAACTATCGCTGCAGCCGGAGCACCGATATGCTGGGAAAGAGGATATACCATATCTCCCTTTGGCAGATATTTCACTACCGGACTGTTCTTGGATAATTCTTTTCCGTCATAAGGATGAACACCACCCTTAAAGGTTAAAATTCCCATTTCGTTCCCTCCTTTTATATATTAAGCACCACCAAAGTGCTCTATTTTTGATAAAATCCATATACTTTTTTGTACATTTTTATCAACCTGTTTATAATATAAACCATTTTTTCAAAAAAAGCACTACCCAAATTTCATTTTCTTGTGTATAATTAAATACAATTTCAGAAAGGAAAAATTATTAACATGATTGTTAAAAAAATGCCCATTTTACAAGGGTTTCCAGACTTTGAGACTGTTAAATTTTTCACCGGAAAATTCTTCCAAAAATACAATTTTACACCTGTTTTTTACGACATTGAAACCACCGGATTATCAAGAAATTCCACGTATTTATACCTGATCGGAGCTGTTGGAATTGAAGATGAAACTTGGTATTTTTATCAATGGATGGCCGAAAATGCCAGTGAAGAAGAGACAATTCTGAGAATTTTTTCACAATTTCTTCAGCAATATAATTTGATGATTTCTTACAACGGAGAACGATTTGACCAGCCCTATCTGGAAGCACGATATGAAAAATATGGAATCCCCTCTCCATTTACAGGAAAACAGTCTCTGGATCTCTACCTGATATTAAAACCGTTAAAGTCACTTTTAAAACTGCCCGCCATGAAACAGCCCTGCATGGAAGAATTTCTGGGGATCAAAGACAGGATTTATGATAATGGTAAGGAATGCATTAAACTTTACAAAGATTTTCTGAAAAAAAGAGATGCCTTTACAGCTGATGAAATCCTTGGACATAACCTGGAGGATGTGCTGGGACTGGGAAGAATTTTTGATATGCTGGGATATCTTTGCATCTATGATGGAGATTATGAAGTTACATACAGCGAATTTGACGGAGACAACCTGATCCTGAAGCTGAAGCTCCCCTGCACACTGCCACAGGAATTTTCCAATGGAAACACCGACTTCTATCTGACAGGAAAAGACGAAGAAATCAATTTAATTATCAAAACAACTGACGGGAAACTGAAACAATACTATGCAAATTATAAGGATTACTATTATCTCCCGGAGAGGATACGGTTATCCCGAAATCTCTCGGATCCGGAATTGACAGAAAACACCGGAAAGCAGCAACCAGAAATACCTGTTACACCTGGTTTACCTGCTCCGATGCCTTCCTCAGTTCTCCCGTACAGCAGAAGCAATATCTGACATATACGCTTTCCTGTCTGATTGGAACTCTAGAACGTGTCTGAAAAATCCTCTGTGATCATATATAAATATCGTCAAAAGCAATTTCCAATGGATTGTGAAGAGAAAAAGCCCTCTCACTGCTGACTGAGAAAATATAACCGTCAAATTCCATTGTCTCAAAAAAGCATGGCCTTTCTGAGGATTTTCCGAGGACAAACCCATCTGCTGTGGGAACCACTTCAAAAGAATCCAAAGGAAGGCTCATTCCTCTGCCTGTCATTTTCATATAACTTTCTTTTAATGTCCAGAGCGTAAAAAACGCCTTATCTTTGTTCTTCGCAGCCTTGATGTAAGCAAGCTCTGAATGGTAGAAATAATGTTCTGCCACCTCAAGAGGCGCATTGGCATTTTTCTCAATATCGCACCCGACTTCGCAGTCTGACAGCACACCCACAACATAGTCCCCCGCATGAGATACATTAAAAAAAAGGCCATCCACAACCGGCTTTTCATTGTCAGAATATCTCAGGCAGCTTTCCGTAAGCCCGTTTTCATCGAGAATTTTTCTGATGATGATCCCTGCACCCAGACTTCTTTTGCGGTCATCAGGCATACGATACCTGATGACCTTTTCTCTTCTTCTGATCCCAACCAGATCCAGAAGCCTTTCATTCTTAAGCGGATCCTCAAAATGATTAATATTGATCCTGTATAATTTCTGCATCTGATCAACAGTTACTTCTTCTGAATATCGATCTTGCTGTCAAACCCTGTAAGGCTGAATACATCGTAAACCTCATCAGAAACATTGATGATCTTAAATCCATCCTTTTGAGCCATTTTTTTGTAGGCTACGATCACCTGACGTAAGCCTGCAGATGAAATATACTCCAGATTTGTAAAATCAAATACCAGACTTGTGATGCTGTCTTCAAGTCCGGACAGAGCCTCCCCTAACTGGGGAGCTGTCTGTGTATCAAGCCATCCGCTGATTTCCATAGTTGCTTTGTTACCTTCTGTTTTTGTGATAATTTCCATTGTAATTTTCCCTCCTGAATCAATCAAAAAATGTAAGTCTGTCAAGTGCTGCAATTGCATTTTCCAGATATCTGTCATCTGTAACCGGCCATTTATAATCCAGCCTGTACAGAACCTGTGCTGTAAAACGATTGCTGTAATCAATGGTATAGATTTCATTTTCATTATGTGAGGTATAGGCGATCAGTCCGGAAACCGCATCAGAATCCTGACCGGTCTTTGCAAATTCCTTCACTGCTGCCTCAAACTCCTCATCTCTTACAATATCAATCCTGAATCCATAGCTGCGCATTGCGTAGATCAGGTCTGCCATATAAATATGATGGCTGTTGCATGCATGGAATACAGTAAATCTCCGGTCGGTCTGAGCCAGTCTCAGAACTGCCAGCGCAGTAGAATCAATCGGTGAGAATTCTGCCACCTCATGCATACCGCCCATAGGGAATTTACCTACAGCCACATAACCTCTCAGGCTGCGAAGGAATCCATTGGTAATGAAATTAATCTGGAACTCACCGTCAGAGTTTCGGCTCATCAGATTACCTACCCGGACTACCTTGCCGTCCAGTCCCTCGGAAACTGCTTCCAGAACCGCCCTCTCTGCCAGGAATTTGGTACGGATATATTCATTGGTAATATTCTGTCCGATGTACAGATCATTCTCACAGAAAACTCTGGACATTGGCGGAACACCGTCAGAACCTTCTCCCGCAACGGAAACCGTAGAAATCTGGATCAGTCTGCGGCCGTTATTCTTACAGAAATCGATCAGATTTTCCACACCCTGCACATTAATTCTTTCCAGTACATCATCAGCCGCAAAATGCTTTACGCAGGCAGCGCAGTTAATGATGGTGCTGAATTTGTATTCTGAAAATCCTGTTACCTGTTCCTTTGAGGTAATATCCCCATCCACACAGATAATACGGCTTTCAAACAGCTCTTTGTATGGATCATCAAAATAGTACATCAGCATGTTCATCATTCGCTTTTCAGACGATTCATATTTGCCCTTACGTACAAGACAGTAAACCTTACCGTCATAATTGTCAAGGAATGCTTTAAGACATGGATCCCCAGGAAACCTGTGGCACTGTGACCATAATATCTCCCAGCTTTTCCTTTGTGATCCGGTCTGCATTTTCTTCTGTATTTGCGCTGATCACATTCTGGATCCTGTTATAGTTATAATCCGAAAATTCATTCTTGCTCTGTGCAGCCTCTGTAACTCCGTCATCATCAACCAAAGCTGCAAGTTCCCGTACAGTAGGATATTTGAAAATATCCGCATATACCAGTGAAATATTCTTTGACAGACACATAACAGCAACCTTGGATGCAGTAAGGGAAGATCCGCCCAGCTCAAAGAAGTTGTCCTCAATCCCTACTCTTTCAATTCCCAGTGCTTTCTCAAAAATCTCACAGAGTGCTCTCTGAGCTGCAGTAACCGGCTCTACATAGCTGGCAGTGTTCGTGGTTACCTCCGGCATTGGCAGTGCTTTTTTATCAATCTTACCGCCCGGTGTCACAGGCATTTCCTCAATGCTGACAAAGAAAGACGGCATCATATAATCCGGGATCAGCGGCTCCAGGAAGGTCTTCAGTTCATCCTCCGGGATGGCTTCTCCTGTATAATAAGCTGTGATATATTTATTTCCACCCTTTTCAATTACTGTAACGGCTGCATTTTTCACCAGCTCATGTTTCAGAAGGGCACCTTCGATCTCACCAAGCTCCACACGATATCCTCTGATCTTCACCTGTGAATCGATCCGGCCTATGTACTCAATATTTCCGTCACCTTTCATGCGGACCATATCACCGGTCCTGTAAAGACGGCTTTCCTGCTCACATACAGCAAATGGATTTTCTACAAACACAGATGCTGTTTTTTCCGGAAGATTATGATATCCTCTGGCAATCTGCCTTCCTGCGTGACAAAGTTCGCCGGACGCACCCACCGGAAGCCGGTTCAGATTCTCATCCACAATGTAGCTGCGCACATTCCGCTGTGATTTTCCGATCGGGATGTTGTCATACTGTCTGTCTACCAAAAACTCTGTGGAAGAAACCGTATTCTCTGTAGGACCGTAGCCATTGATCATCTGATAGGTACGGTTACGGTAATGCTTGAATTTCTCGCCGCCAAGTGTAACAAATTTAAGAGCAGGTGCATCCTCCAGAAGTTCTGTAACCAGTTCTCCCATCTGGGTAGGGAAGGTTACGGTGGTGATCTCTTTTTCCTTTATATATCTGCTTATGGCAATGGCGTCCTTACGGATACTCTCCGGTAAAATATACAGGACTGCTCCTGCGGTAAGAGGTGCAAACAGATCGATCACTGACGCATCGAAACAGAAGCTCGCAAACTCTGCCACAATGTCATCCGGTGAAGTATTTCTGCTCAGTGTGATATATTCGATCAGGTTCAACAGATTTCTGTGCTCGATCATAACACCCTTTGGCTTTCCTGTGGAGCCTGAGGTATAGATCATATAGGCAAGGTTCTCCGGTTTCGGAGAAATAAGCTCTGCAGAAAGTTCAAAATCCTCAGCCTCATCTGGCACACTGTCCAGACTGATCACATTTCCGTCATAAAATTCCACAAGATTCTGATACTGATCGATCACAAGGAGATTTCTTGCTCCTGAATCCTTCAGCATATATTCAATTCTGCTCTGTGGATACTCCGGATCCAGAGGAACATAGGCTCCGCCGGCCTTCATAACACCCACATAGGCTACTGTATATTCTTTTGTCCTGCCGCACAGGATACCTGCTGCCTGTTCCGGGCCAAATCCGTTTTCCGTAAGCTTCTGAGCAATATAATCAGACATTCTGTCCAACTCTCTGTAAGTAAAATCTCCGGAGTCATCCCGCACTGCCGGTCTGTCCGGATATCTGGCAGCCATCTCCTTAAACAGATCTATGAAGGTCTTTCCTGCATGTTCCGGAATATCCTCCATCTGAGTTTTTTCCTCAAACATCAGCCGGATATCAGCCGGATCGCATTCCCTTAAGATTCCCTCTGCAGTGGTTTCCAGATTGTCAGCCAGATACCGGATAGTTTCCTCATGGTACATATCTCCTCTGTACTCAATCTCAAAGACAAATCTGTTCTTTTCAATGGAAATGCTGACAGAAACCGGTGCCTTTGCCATGTTCAGGCTGACAGGCTCCTCCTGTGCATATTCCCCGCCAATGGTGTCAAAAGCAAAATTGTCGCCCTGGTAAATAACCATGCATCTGCCTTAATATCAAACTCATGGCTGATCTGTGAGAAAGGATAAATATCGTTGTTCATGGAATCGATCAGCTGTTTCTGTACACCGCTTAAGCAATCTTTGGCTGTTCCTGAGAAATCGCAGAAAACAGGGAGTGTTTTTACCAGCATACCCACTGTTTCCGAAAGTCTGGAATCGTTTCTTCCATGGTAAATAGTGGTAAATACAGCATCCTTTTTGAAATTATATTTTCCAAGTGTGATACCAAAAGCGGAAATGAAGAATACATTCTCCGTAATTCCATGCTTTTTACAGAATTCCTTCACATCCTGCACAGAAATGGATCTGGTCTCTCTGTGGTAAAGTTCTGCTGTTGGAGCCGCACCGTTTTTGTCCGGATAGAAGCTGATGCTTCCACCTGCATGTTCAAATACTGACTTATAATAATTCTCTGCATTTTTATAGATATCACCTGCCAGGCATCTCTGTTATCCAGTGCCAGATCATAGGAAGTATAACCTTCCGGTTCCAGCTTCTCACCGCTGTAAGCTCTGTTAATATCATTAATTATAATAGCCAGAGATGTACCATCGGCAACAATGTGGTGAAGGTCCAGGAACAGATAATTGCCATCACAGGTTCTGTAGATTTCAAACCGGAAAAGCTGTTCATTAAACAACATATATGGACGTACCAGAGTGTCTCTGTTCATTCCGTTTAAAATCGGTGTTTTATAACTGAGCCCATCGTTTCGTTTCTGAAGTACATTTCCGTTGTCATCCATAAACAGACGGGTTTTCAGATAAGGATGTGCCTCAACAGTACTGTCAATGGCTTCTGCCAGTCTGTCCAGATCCACCTTGTTATCAAGCTTTAACAGATACGGGATATTGTAAATGGTAGAACCCATATTTGCAGTACACTCAATGAAAATCCCCTCCTGAGTGTTGGTAAGAGGATAACTTTCCTGTACTTCCCTTTTGCTTTCTTTTCCCGCAGTTTTTACAAATTCCTCCATCATTCGGATAGTAGGATGATTCTTAATATCTGAAGTTTTGATCACAATGTCAAAGGCTTTGGAGATCAGGATATTCAGCTTAATGGCAGTGATAGATGTCAGACCTGCCTCATAAATATCTGTGGTAATCCCAAAATCCGTATACCCCAGAACCTCTGCGATACAGTCAAATAATATCTGCTGAACCTCATTCTCAGGCTTAATGATCTCCGCTGCTTTTTTCTCAGGCAGAGGAAGAGCCTTTTTATTTACCTTCTGGTTCTGGTTCAGAGGAATTTTGTCAATCTGCATGGTAACTGCAGGTACCATATAGGCAGGCTTTGTCTCTTTAATAAAATCATTCAGGGCATTGATATCAACAGTGCTGTCCGATACCACATAGGCAGCAATATATTTTCCACCATTTGGATCATCAAAGGCAACTACAGTGGCATCCCTGATGCCCTCATATCTGCGGATCACTTCCTCAACCTCAGAAAGCTCAATCCTGAAACCTCTGATCTTAACCTGGGAATCCTTTCTGCCAATGATCTGGATATTTCCATCCGGAAGAAATCTTGCCACATCACCTGAATGATACATCACTTCGTATCCCGGTGTATCATCATAAAGATTCTTTGTATAGACCTCGGCAGTTTTTTCCGGCTTGTTAAGATATCCTCTGGAAACCTGCCAGCCGGTGATCATCAGCTCTCCGCATGCACCGGGAGGAAGCATATGCCCCAGCTTGTCCGTAATATAAAGCTTCACATTGTCAAGTGCTTTTCCGATCGGGACATTTGGATAATATTTGTCCACTTCAAATATAGTCGTAAAAATAGTCGCCTCTGTAGGTCCATAAGCATTGATAAACTTATAATCTTTTGGCGGCTCACATGGAACCAGCTTCTCTCCTCCTACAGAAAGATATCTCAGGCTCTTACAATCCATCTCCAGCGCAAACTGCCTTCCCACCTGAGTAGTCATAAAGGAATGCGTGATACCATTTTCCTCAAAATAGCGCTGCAGTCCAATGAAATCCAGACGGATTTCCTCCGGAATAATGTGAAGCTGTGCACCGTTTGTGATGGCACCGTAAATATCCATCATGCAGGCATCAAAACCAAAGGAAGCATATGCAGCTATCCTGCACTCCGAATCTATGCCATAATATCTCTTGAACCAGTGACAGAAAGCAGTAATATTTCCATATTCCAGCATACAGCCCTTTGGCACACCTGTGGAACCGGAAGTATACAAAAGGATAAACAGATCATGCAGCTGCGGCTTCTTAAGCACAACATCCCTATCCTCCAGCTGCCAGATCTGATCTGTAAACAGCACCGGTCCTTTATATCCGTCTACCAGAGGAAGAAGCTCTCTGTCAACAATGAGAAGCTTTGCAGAGGAATCCTCCATCATGTACATCAGGCGGTCCCTGGGATAGGTTGGATCCAGAGGCTGGTAAGCTGCACCTGCCTTTATCACGCCCATCGGTGCGATCGCCATATATTCACAGCGGGGATCAGAATGGAAACAACATCTTCACTGCCAATTCCCTGGGATGCGATATATTTTCCAAGTCTGTCACTGATCTCATCCAGTTCTCTGTAAGTATATTTTTTATCCTTAAATACCACAGCCGTATGGTCAGGAATGGTCTGTACCAGCTCCTCAAACATATCAGCGATGGTCTTACTTCTGTCATATTCGCAGGCAGTATTATTAAATTCCGAAATTTTGTCCGCTCCATTTTGGGAAAGAACAGAAACTTCCGAAATATATTTTGCTTTCAGCAGGGAATCCATAGCTGCCTCATAGGATTCCAGCATTCCACGTACAAAGGCTTCACTGTACATGTCACTGCGGTATTCTGCAGTAAGCACATATTTATGATCGTATTCTCTTACCTGGATCAGCAGAGGCATCTTTGACATATCCGGAGAAAGGTCATGGCCCCTGGCAACAGTATCACCGATCGGGAAATCATCCCCAAGCTCTGCCTGATATGCAAATACCAGATCAGAATTAATCCCGTACTTTGCACAGATATCAGAGAACGGAAAAATATCATTTGCCATGGAAGACAGAATCTGCTCAGAGAGCTCTGTCATATAGGCTGTATGGTGACTTTCGGATCACAGGAACAGTAAACCGGCAGAGTCTTTACAAGCATGCAGACTGTATTCTCCAGTCTGGAATCATTTCTTCCATTATAAATAGTTGCAAAAAGACTTTCCTCGGAATTGGAATATCTGCTCATGAGAATGCCGAATACACCTGTAAACAGAATGTTTGGAGTAACCCCCAGCTTCTCGCAGGCAGAAAGTACCAGAGACTCTCCGGTGTCCACAGGCATCGACAGATATCCTCTCTCAGGAGTCTTTCCTGAGCAGTCAGGAAGAGGCAGGGATTCTGTCTCAATTCCCTCGAAAATACTGTCATAATATTTCTCGGCCTTCTTATATTTTCCCTCTTTCATCTGCTGTTCTTCATCAAGGGCAGCATCAAAGCCTGTGTAGGATTCTTTCTCCAATTTCTCACCCAGATAGGCCCGATCGATATCCTCAAAAATAATATCATAGGAATTACCATCTGCCAGGATATGGTGGAAATCTGTAAAAAGATATTTCCTGTCTTCTGTCACATAAATCCCCGCCCGGAACAGCCGTCCCTTTTCCAGCTTAAAGGGACGCACCAGCTCATCTTTTATCTTTTCAAACTGCTCATTTGTGGTCCGGACCACCTCTGGTACAAAGGCTTCCTCACAAGGCTTCTTCACCATCTCTCCGCTGTCACTTAAATAAACCTTTGTCAGCAGATACGGATGTGCAGCGATCATCTGAGAAATGGCATCTGACAGCTTCTGAACGTCAACAGAGCTTTCCAGTTCAAACAGGAACGGAATATTGTATACCGTACTCTCAGGATTCTTCATGCACTCTGCAAAAATACCCTTCTGGGAGCCGGTAAGAGGGTAAACTTCTCTCTTTTCATAGGTTCTGATCTTCGGTGCAAGCATCACATATTTTTCCAGTTTCTCCACCGTATTGTTTTCGTGGATATCACTGGTTTTCACAGTCACTCCGAATTCCTCTGAGATCAGAATACAAAGCTTCATGGCACTGATAGAAGACAGCCCCGCCCTGTAAAAACTTGTGTCAGTTCCAAAAAAATCATTCTCCACAACGTCTGCAACGATTTCAAAAATCTTCTTCTGCATAGGAGTCTGGGGTTCTTTCAGATTCTTTGGCTGTGCAGCCGGCTTTGGCAGTGCTTTCTTATCAATTTTGCCATTCTGTGTCACAGGCATCTTTTCCAGTTGGACAAAAACCTCAGGAACCATATAATGAGCCAGGGACTCTGATGCATAGGCAGAAAGCTCCTCTGTATTGATCTGGCGGTCAGCCATAAAATAGCAGCAGAGGAATTTGTTATCTACAGGCAGAGTAATGCTGGTAATGATTCCCTCATAGGAATTGATCACCTCCTCGATCTCACCAAGCTCAATCCTCAGACCGCGAAGCTTGATCTGATTGTCTATTCTTCCGAAAAATTCAATCTCACCCTCAGGGCTGATCCTTGCAAGGTCACCGGTCTTATAAGCTCTCTCTCCGTTAAGATCAATGAATACAGCCTCTGTTTTATCCGGCAGATTCATATAACCTCTGCCAACGCCCAGTCCTGCGATCACAAGCTCTCCGGTCTCTCCGTCCGGAAGGATCTTATTCTCTTTATCTACAATATATACCTTCACATTACCGTTAGGCGTACCAATGGTAATGTTTCTGCTGTCCGTAATTACCTTCATGGTACAGCTGATGGTAGTTTCCGTAGGTCCATAACCATTCATAATGTAAGCATCCGGGTTTACTCTGCGAATCTTGTCATACAGAGCCGGAGGAAAAGCCTCTGCACCTACATCAAACACCTTAATCTGAGAAACTGCGTTTTTCAAGCTGGGCAGATCGATCATATTGGACAGGTAAGTAGGAGTTGTGGTCATAATATCCACTTTATTTCTGACGATCAGCTCACCCAGCATAAGAGGATTCAGAATCTCCTCATCAGAGGCGATCACCGCAGTCATCCCGTTGGTAAGTGCAGAAATTCCTCCAGAACAGACACATCAAAGGTCATGGCTGCCATGGAAAGAGATACACTTCCTCTGCTTACATAACCATAAGTTTCCGCATTTTTCGGATCCGGATTTACAAAATTGGCAAGGTTGATATGTTCGATCAGCACACCTTTGGGCTTGCCTGTGGAACCGGAAGTATAGATACAATAACAAAGATCATGCTCCCCGATCTTTACCTGAGGATTCTCTGTATTCTCATTCTCCAGCAGTTCCTCGATCAGAAGTACTGTGCAGGGAAGCTTCGCAAACAGCTCTCTGCGCTCCTCTGCGATTTCCTTTGTTGTGATAATAAAGGGAGCTCCTGAGTCCTCAAAAATATACTGGATTCTGTCATCAGGATAATCCGGTGTGGCAACCGCAAAGGCTCCTCCTGCCTTCAGGATACCCTGTCGCACTGCATAGAAATCACAGCATCGCTCAAGGACCACACCTACGATAGTCTCCCGTCTGACGCCTTTTTCCACAAGGGAGTTGGCAATCCTGTTAGCCCGTTCATTGAGCTGTGCATAGGTAAAGCTTTCCTTGCCGGAGACAACCGCACATTTCTCAGGATGAAGCTTCACCTGTTCCTCGAACAATTCTGTTACCGGCCGAAACTCAAAAACAAAATTGTTCCTTTCATTAATATTTTTCATTTTCATGTACCTCCTAAAAAGATATTATGGTATTATTCATATCAATCGCACGAATATAATCCATGGATTTTGATACCTTCTTGACAAGTTCAATCCCATGTATATCAAAGTCTTCACTGTCATACTGATATTCCAGAGGGTTGAAATTTACACCGTTATCTCTGATCCTCAGTCTGCAGAGATTATCCTCCAGACAGAGGTTAATGTCGATCCAGTTGGAGGTTTTTCCTCCGAATCGTATAATATTTACAGTCATTTCCTCCGCACACACTGCGGCAAGATTTGCCTTGCTTTTAGAAGCTCCCTGTTCCTGGCAGAACTCTATGATCCTCTTGTGAACCGTTTGTGCTTCCTCCATGGTACTCTTAATGGAAAAATCCAGATTAATCCCCGGATTTTTGTCAGGAACAATATAAAAGCTTGTATTCTTATGCCTGATTTTTCTGAAAATACAGGCTGCAACTGCAGTTATGATCTCAGTGGCAACAAATCCTGCTGCAATTCCGTCGATACCGATCCCGTCAATCTGTTTCCATACAAGGATTCCCACCAGGGTTGCAGGCAGAACTACCACCGCATTCTCCAGAAATGTGGCAAAACTTGCAATGGCTGTCTCCTCAATGGACTCGTAATAGCTGATAATAAACTTATTCCACAGATAAGGTGCCACACACAAAGCAAAGATGCGCAGCGCCTGGACCATATGGCTGCCCAGCTCGCCACCGCCGCTTCCGAACATGACAGTGATTTCCTCGGTAAACAGCATAATAAGGACAAAGATCACAGCCAGCAGGATGTAACTGTATTTCAGCATCTTTTTACAGAGAACCCGGATTCCCACGTAGTCCTTCTCTCCGAAAAGGATTCCTGCCACATTGGGGATCACACCGATGATTCCGCCTGTAAGCATCTCGACGATCAGCAGCACATTGTCACAGACAGTAAATACTGCCATACCTTCCTCGCCCAGCTGTTCATGATAATGGTATTCAGTCCAAGCGCCTTTACAAAATTAGCTGCCATAAAGATCAGCATTGGCACGCCTGTGATGATTGCTTCCTTTGTGATTCCAAGTTCGCCCGGCTTTAGCAGGATCAGGTGGAGATTTCGCTTATCAGAGCGGATATAAAGCACAAAAATTCCCATTGCAAACAAGAAACCAAGAACAGTTGATAAGGATGCACCTGTAATTCCCAGCGGAGTATATCTGAGGAATATATAGTCCAGCACAAGATTGATCACATTGGCTGCGATAAGGTAGGCTGATGCCAGCTCCGGATGATTCTCCACTCCAAGGTAATTGACCATCATCAGTCCAATTCCGATCACCGGTGCCCCCAGCATACTTACACGTATGTAATCTCTGGTATAACCGGTCAGGACACCGTCACCTGATACCAGAAGTCTGGCAACAGGTTCTGCTGCAGGAAGGGCGCAGATTGAAAAAATGATTCCCACCACAAGTGTTACTATAAATGTGGCAGAAAACAATTTCGATGCCCCTTCTTTGTCTCGTTTGCCAAGCATGTTTCCCACTGCTATGGAACGCCGATACCAAGGCAGTATCCTGTCAGCTGAACGATTGTCTCCCACAGGCAGGCTCAGGGTAACTGCAG
>ENA-OQBT01000579-OQBT01000579.1-human-gut-metagenome-genome-assembly--contig:-NODE-579-length-21364-cov-5.654330_pt1 | contig 21364 bp, 17 predicted proteins | sample MGYA00242749_ERZ504557 | MGnify/ENA primary metagenome ERZ504557 (study PRJEB26092, sample SAMD00036243) | human gut metagenome | host: Homo sapiens | study: EMG produced TPA metagenomics assembly of... | reverse complement strand
TGTCTCTTCTTACTTTACCCGGCTTGTTGTATCTATTTTTTCTTCCGGAATATTACCACTAATTACAATTTCGTCAATCAAGCTTTCATTGGGCAATCTCAATGTATAAAGTGAAGCTTCCATCTGACGCATCAGATTACGTTTCAATTTATCCGGTGAATAAATAAAGGCCTCAACCACAATGACACGACCGTTAGCACGATCCACCCGTGCATGAGACACAAACGGACCTCCCATCATGTCACCTTCCATTTCCCATAATCCGCGAGCTTCTTGCGCATACTCTCCTTTTACAACAATATCTTCCACATCCACAAACATAGAGTCTGTTGCCATATACATTCCTTCGCGTTCACCCGGAATATTTGCTTTCATTACAGAATCACGTTTATGAATGAAATAATCTTTAGTAAAGGTATCCTTGTCTGTATAAGGATAAGAGTACATTACAAAATTCATATCCGCTGTAGCACGATTAGTAGAAGCCCACAAAAAATCTTTGCCTTCTTTATAGTTAGCCAGTTCTATCGGCACCCAGATATCACAATCAAAAATACTTCCTACCTTAGTGGAAATCACATCGCTATGTTTTTGTTTCAACAAAGTTATCTGACGATTCATCTCAGCTTTCACAAAGAAATCTATAATCACTTTACTGTTCTTTGCTACAAATTCCTCAAATTCGTCTTCATTAGGAGCCTGAATTGTCATAATCATCTGCGGAGACGCATAAACATCACGGGAAAACTTAAGTTTGGGCTGAGTATAAATATCTTGAATATCCACAATGATGATATTACGGAATATTTTCAGCACACGGTCAAAATGCTGAGGGTCCACATTTGATATACGAAACGAACGCTCCGCCTGGGGTAGTCCGGGCACATTGGTATCCAATACATCAAACAATGCACGTCCTGCAGGACGGTCCCATACAGGTTTATTTACTACGACCAATACTTCGTAAGGTCTACCGCTGGACGTGGGGGTAAACAAGTTCTTTTGTCCCTTCTTACAAGAAGCCAGTACCAGAACCACCAGCACCAAACTTAAATAAAATGCTATTCGTTTCATAATTATATGATATTATTGTTTAGTTTACTGTAATGTAACACCTTTCTCTTTCTGTTGTTTAGCTGTAGACAACATTCCGCAAGCGGCAAAAATATCCTCTCCTCTTGATGCACGAATGGTGGCAAATACGCCATGTTGCGTCAAATAATCACGGAAAGTTGTCATTGCTTCCATATCCACCCCTTCTAAATCAACATCAGGAATAGCATGAAACCGGATTAAGTTGACACGACACTCAATACCCCGCAAGAGTTTCACTATCTCTTTAGCATAGATCAGTGAATCGTTCACTCCTTTGAATACGATATATTCAAAAGACAGACGACGCTGTTTGCTAAAATCATAATTATGCAATATATCAATAATTTCCGTAATGGAGAAAGCTTTCTCGGCGGGCATCAAATCCCTTCGTTGCGAAGGGATCGGAGTATGCATACTGATAGCCAGATGACAATCACTTTCATTCAGAAAGCGCTCCAGTCCTTTCTTTAAACCCACAGAAGAAACAGTGATGCGTTTCGGACTCCAGCCGTAACCATATTCTGAAGTCAGGATCTCAAGCACTTTCAACACCTCGTCCAAATTGTCGAAAGGCTCTCCCATACCCATGAAAACAAGATTAGTCAGCTTTTCCCTTTCGGGGATAGAATAGATCTGGTTTAATATTTGATTGGCTGTCAGATTAGCTGTAAAACCCTGTTTCCCGGTCATACAGAACTTGCAGTTCATTTTGCATCCTACTTGCGAAGAAACACAAAGAGTAGCCCGGTCCTCATCGGGTATATAAACCGCTTCAATGAAATTACGGGTTGGCGTACGGAAAAGATATTTCACCGTACCGTCTACCGAACGCATTTCTTCCACCGGGGCAGATGCCCCCACCTCATACCCTTCTTTCAACGCTTCGCGATGCTTTAATGACAAATTGGTCATCTCGTCTATCGTTTCCACCTTTTTATCATACAACCAAGACGCAATCTGCTTTGCGGCAAATTTAGGCATTCCCAGATTCCTCACAATCTGTTGAATCTCATCCAATGTCCTGCCAAGTAATGCTGTTTTCGGAGTTTCCATTTATATTTAAAAGACAATTAGCGTACAAAGGTAGAGAAAAAATAAGATATATTACCTATCTTTGCCGTGAGAAATACTTTTTAACAATGAGAAAAACAATTAATTGCTTTATTCCTTATATGGAAAGCACAGCGGCAGAACAGACAATCCATGCTCTAAAAGAAAGTAGCATAGTCAACAAAATCTATCTGCTGAACATTGAACCCAACAAGACATTATCCACACCCGATGGATGCGAAATATTACCTGTTGATTCACTAACCAGTTCTAAGACAATGAAGATGATTGCTGAAAAGGCAGACACACCTTATATCTTGCTCTACACCAAAACTTCTGCTTTGGAACTGGCTTACAAGGCACTGGAACGCATGACTGACTTCCTGCAAGACAGAGAATGCGGCATGGTTTATGCCGACCATCATGAATGGAAAAACGGAGAAAAGAAGAAACATCCCGTCAACGACTACCAACCTGGCAGTGTGCGTGATGATTTCGACTTCGGTCCGCTACTGATATTCAACAGAACGGAATTCATCCTCGCCAGCCTCCAAATGACAGAGGAAAGAAAGTATGCCGCCCTTTATGAACTGCGCCTATTCCTTACCCTCCATTCTCATCTGGTACATATCAACGAATATCTTTATACGGAAACAGAAAGCGACAACCGCCTGTCCGGCGAAAAGCAATTCGACTACGTAAATCCCCGCAACAGGGAAGCACAAATAGAAATGGAAGAAGTGTTCACACTGTACTTGAAAGCCATCGATGCCCTCCTTGAACCTATGTATGTGGAAACGGATGTAAAGAAAGGAAATTTCGAATACGAAGCCTCCATCATCATCCCCGTGCGCAACCGCGCCCGTACCATTAACGATGCCATCCGGTCGGCACTCTCACAAGAAACACGCTTTCCATTCAACATCATCATCGTGGACAATCACTCGACAGACGGAACCACAGAAATCATCGGTCAATACAAGGACAACAAAGCGGTAATCCACCTTCAGCCCCAACGTACCGATCTGGGCATAGGGGGATGCTGGGACCTCGCAATCAACCACCCCCGGTGCGGACGCTTCGCCATACAGCTTGACAGCGATGACCTGTACAGCGACACCCATACCCTGCAAACCATCGTAGACACGTTCTACAAAGAGCAATGCGCCATGGTAATAGGAACTTACCGCATGACGGACTTCCGGCTGAACACCATCGCTCCGGGAGTGATAGACCATAGCGAGTGGACGAAAGAGAACGGACACAATAACGCATTGCGCATCAACGGTCTGGGAGCTCCGCGCGCATTCTTCACACCTATCCTGCGCGAAACAGGCGTGCCCAATGTCAGCTACGGAGAAGATTATGCCCTGGGACTCATTTTCTCGCGCCAATATAAGATAGGAAGAATCTATGATGTACTCTATCTGTGCCGCCGCTGGGAAGGGAACTCGGATGCCGCCCTGAGCATAGAGCAGACCAATGCCAACAATCACTACAAAGACAGCCTGCGCACCGTGAACTGGGAATCCGCAAAAAATATACAGAAGAGCTGAAGAACCGGAATGAAATCAAGCGATTTATAGACAGCCAACTGGCGTGCTGGCCACTGGCACACCACAACCACGAGGCATTACAGACTGTACAGACCAAGGAACTGTCCATAAACGGCTACACGTTTGTGGTACAGTGCAATGCACAGCGTGCGGTTTCGACTACCGCCAAAGTGGATAAGGACAGCATCCAAGCACGCCCCTGTTTCCTGTGCAAGGAAAACCAGCCTAAGGAGCAGAAAGCACTGGAAACCATCACTGCAAACAGAATATGCGTTAACCCTTATCCCATATTGCCGGATCACCTCACTATCGCCCATAAAGATCACATCCCCCAACTCATGGATGAGAATATTTTCAGTTACGATGACGTCCGTGCATTCGTACAGAAATATCCGGACTACGCCCTATTCTATAATGGAGCACATTGCGGAGCCTCTGCACCGGACCATCTCCATCTTCAAGGAGTCAGAAAAACTGATGTTCCCATCATCCCGAACGTACAACAGCTGATAACCCACGCACAGACAATCGATATACGCAGCATGTATTTTCCCTACCTAGAAGAAGAGGAAGATTATCCACTAGAATGTAGCCGAATTTACCTCAACACCAAGGACTATCCCTGTCCTTTGGTAATCCTCTCAAGCAACACGCATTATGACGACTCCCTGTTATACAGCGCCCTCGCCGCTTTCCCACCGGATGAAGACGGACAAGAAGCGAAGTTCAACCTGCTGTTATGGAAGGAAGGCCATCTATACTATACGGTGGTTTTTCCCCGCAGCAAGCACCGTCCCGACTGCTACTTTGCAAAAGGCAGCGAACAGATGCTCATCAGTCCGGGAGCTTTGGACATGGCTGGCGTAATCGTCACCACCCGTCAGGAAGATTTCGACAAAATAACAGAAGAAAAAGTGGCATCCATCATAAAAGAAGTGGGAATAACAGTAGAAGAAGCCGAGAAGATACCCGGACGTTATTTTGACGAGAAAGCAAAAAGATAGAGAGAACACGAAGAGATGAAGGAATTACAGCAAGCCCATAAACAAGACGAATAACAATGAAAGAACCCGAAATAAGCGTAGGAATAGTAAACGCACAAGAAATTCATTTTTCACTGAACGGCAATTTTTTCGCTAAAGGAGAAACGGTCTGTGGTGAACAACAAGTAGCCTTCAGCGAAGGAGGTATTCTGTGGAATGGTAATCTTTACCGCGAACTGACCTTCACTCCACAAGACGAACATGCCTCGTTTTCATTATATGACGTAACCATCGGAATTAATTTCCACTGGGAACGGCAAGAAACCCAAAGTTTTATGGGAACACTGAAACTAGTGGTGGACGAAGGCAAAATCACCGCTATCAATATTCTTCCCGCCGAAGACTATTTGATAAGCGTCATCTCTTCGGAGATGAACGCCACCTCCTCTTTAGAGTTTCTGAAAGCACATGCCGTGGTATCACGCAGCTGGCTGTTTGCTCAAATAGAGAAACGCAAAGCTTTAAGTGGCAAAAATGAAGGTTTCTTTTCCTTTATCAAGACCGATACCGAATATATCCGTTGGTACGACCGGGAAGACCACACCATATTCGACGTTTGTGCAGATGATCATTGCCAACGTTATCAGGGAATAACCAAGGCATCCAGTGCTGCCGTAACTGAAGCAGTACAGGCAACCCGAGGGCAATTACTAATGTATGAACGCGGCATCTGCGATGCTCGTTTCTCTAAATGTTGCGGAGGTGCAAGTGAGGAATTCGGCTATTGCTGGGAAGATAAGAATTATCCCTATTTGTCTACCATCCGTGATACGGAAGAAGAAGAAAACCGTCCGTTACCCGATCTGACTAAAGAAGAAGAGGCAGAACGTTGGATACGTACTTCTCCCGTTTCGTTCTGTGATACCCACGATAAAAAAGTAATTTCACAAATACTGAACAATTACGATCAGGAAACCACAGATTTCTATCGTTGGAAAGTGCGTTATTCCCAGTCAGAGCTAGCCGAACTGATCCGTCAAAATACAAAATCAGATTATGGAGACATCATCGACCTGATTCCCATCCAACGTGGCAAGTCCGGACGTATCTGCAAACTGAAAATTGTAGGTTCTTTGAAAACATTGACTATCGGAAAAGAATTGGAGATACGTCGTACCCTGTCTTCGTCCCACCTATTCAGTTCAGCCTTTGTAGTAGATAAGGGAGAATTGAAAAACGGCGTCCCCGAATGGTTTCTGCTAACGGGTGCCGGTTGGGGACATGGAGTAGGCCTGTGCCAAATCGGGGCTGCCGTAATGGGGGAACGGGGATATACCTACGACGAAATTCTATTGCATTATTATAAAGGTGCAGATATCCGCCGTTTCTATTAACCGATCCACCAAGCCATGCGCCGGATAGGATTTCCATCCGGAATCTTTAAAATGAAAAAGGAATAATGAAAAACAAACATACTTCACCGTGGGCATGGATACCCACGCTATACTTTGCACAAGGGCTGCCCTACGTGGCAGTGATGACTATTTCAGTCATTATGTATAAAAGATTAGGAATCAGCAATACCGAACTGGCTTTTTATACCGGCTGGCTTAATCTGCCCTGGGTTATCAAACCTTTGTGGAGTCCTTTCATAGACCTTATCAAAACGAAACGCTGGTGGATCGTCACTATGCAACTCTTAATGGGTGCGGGACTGGCAGGCATAGCCTTCACCATCCCCACCGAACACTTTTTCCAACTTACGTTGGCAATTTTCTGGTTGTTGGCATTCAGCTCTGCCACGCATGACATTGCTGCCGATGGTTTTTACATGCTGGCACTGGACTCGCACCAGCAAGCTTTATTTGTAGGAATCCGCAGTACTTTCTATCGCATTGCGACTATTGCAGGACAAGGGTTGCTTATCATGCTTGCAGGAAGACTGGAAATTGTAACAGACAATATACCTTACGCCTGGTCCATCACCTTTTTTGTATTGGCCGGGCTTTTCCTGGGAGTGTGGATCTATCATAAGTTTATTCTTCCCCATCCGGATTCAGACCATGCAGCCAAAGAAGTTTCCGCTTCTACCCTACTCAAAGAATTTTTTGGCACTTTTGCCAGTTTCTTTCAGAAAAAGCAGGCAAGTATTGCTATTCTCTTTATGTTACTCTACCGTTTACCGGAAGCACAACTGGCAAATGTGTATTCCTTTCTTTATAGATCCTATTGAAGAAGGTGGTTTGGGGCTCACCACTGAGGAGATAGTTTCGTACAAGGAACAGTCGGCATCATCGGGCTTACCCTTGGAGGTATTTTAGGAGGAATAGCCGTAGCCCGTAACGGTTTAAAACAATGGTTGTGGCCGATGGTATGGGCTATTTCCTTACCTGATTTAGTCTATGTTTACCTCAGTTATGTCCAACCCGATTCCCTATACCTTATCAATATTTGCATTTTTATAGAGCAATTCGGTTACGGATTCGGTTTCACAGCTTATATGCTTTATCTTATTTATTTTGCGGACGGAGAACATAAAACGGCACATTATGCCATTTGTACCGCATTTATGGCATTAGGCATGATGATTCCCGGAATGGCCGCCGGTTGGCTTCAGGACCAGATGGGATACAACCATTTCTTTATCTGGATTATGATATGTTGCGCTGTAACCTTTGGGGTGACGGCACTATTAAAGATTGATCCGGAATTCGGCAAAAAAAAAGATTGATGCCGATGATGAAGAATACATCTACAAACTGAGACTTTGCCCTCTTTCTCCAACAGAGTTTTTCATTTCTGCTACCACTACTGAGCTTTTATCAGAAGTAACAATCTAGATATAAGCATCTTATAGAGGTGGTGGCAGCAGTATTTTTTAGATACCCAAAAGGCTGCCACCACCTCTTATAATACTTTTCTCATCAAGACTCGAATTATTCCCACAAAAAGGAACATATATTTAGAGGAATTCTTCCGCTCCTTTTGAAAAAAGATAAGGAACTTCCGAACAATACATGCTTATCTTCTGATACATTCAACCGCATGATGTTTCGGTTTCAACTTAATGGAACAGTCTGGAACAACTCGGCATGTAGAATGAATGCAGTGTAGTTTAACGCTTTAGGTTGACTACTCTTTCATCTTACTTGTACGGATGGTTGACAGAGATAATACTTAGTTATAATATCAGTTGACTCTTTCAAGAGTTATTTCTTTGCCGGGTTGACAATCTTCCTGCAATTACTATTATCAAAAAGAATATCCTAAAATGGTGGCAGTAACATTTTCCATCCCTTCAAATATTCTGCTGCCATCACCCCTCAAAGCCTTTATTTATGAGCATTCCAGACAAAAGGTGGCAGCAGTGGCAGTAGAAAAGAAACTCTATAGAGAAAAAAATAAATAGAAGTTCACATAGCCCCCGGAAGAAAAAATCTTTTTTAAAAAATAGAAAGACAGAAAATAATGCTATACTTGCAAACTCAAGCCAAATAAAACAGACTAGAAAGAATATGACAAGGAAGAGTTTTAACCTAAAAAATAAGATAAAGTCCTCTCAACAAAACAGTTATTATATTTGTTTCATATTCAAACAATAACATAAAAGATACATATATGAAAAAGATTATTTTATTAGTATTCGTCACCTTGTTTTGCTGCATAGACTACTCACAAGCACAAACAACAGAAAAGAAAGAGGCGCAAAAAGCATGGAACAAGCCTTGTTCGAAGAAGCCAGACAAGCTATAGAAAACAAAGCTTTCACACTGGAAGCTGACCGGGTTATATTTAAAAGAGGCAGAAATGCCTTTGTTTCTTCTAATACCAATTTTGTAATGGTAGACGACGATAGAGCATCCGTACAGGTAGCGTTTAACATTCCTGCCAGCGGCCCTAACGGATTAGGAGGTGTCACTGTAGACGGCAATGTTTCCGGTTACAAGATCAAAACCGACAAGAAAGGAACCATGTATCTGACAATGAGTGTAATGGGGGTGGGTATATCTGCTCAGGTAAGCATAACATTACCTCATGGAAGCAACAATGCCACCGTAGATATACGGCCCAACTTCAATTCCAACCGCCTGACTTTATCCGGTGAACTACTGCCGCTTGACAAGTCAAATGTATTTAAAGGAAGGTCTTTCTAATCACTTTATAGTTCATAGAACATAAGCCCCGGAAATTTTGTTAAAGCAGATTTCCAGGGCTGTTTATTTCCCATTCATTCCTCTTCACACTTTTAATTTCAGTTCTTCAAAAATACACTTCAGCAACCGGTTTTTCCGTTTCAGTAACAAATTACTACCTACTTATGCCAAAGCTTATTATGTTTGTACCGGATTTCAATAGGAAAACAACATAAAATAAAAAGTAGGTATTATGAGAAAAGTTGTAATATTAACATTAGTAACCTTGTTTACCTGCGTAGAGTACTCACAGGCACAAACAACAGAAAAGGAAATGACACGTCAGGAAAAAAAGCAGCTCAGGAAGCTTTGGACAAAATGTTATTTCAGGAAGCCAAAGAGGCAATAGACAACCAAACCTTTGTACTGGAAGCGGACAGAGTTTACTTTAAATACGGAACCTCCGCTTTCGTTTCATCCAACACCAACTTTGTAGGACTGGACGGTGACAAGGCTGTAGTGCAAGTAGCATTCAATGTACCTTTCAGCGGTCCGAACGGACTAGGAGGTATTACCGTAGACGGGAATGCTTCGAACTATAAAGTAAAAACCGACAAAAAAGGTAATATTCATGTCAGTATGAACGTGATGGGAATCGGAATCTCAGCCCAAGTAAGCATTGATATACCTTATGGAAGCAACAATGCGACTGTAGATATTCTTCCGAACTTTAATTCCAGCCACATGACTTTATCCGGTCAAATATTGCCATTAAAGAAAGCCAATGTGTTTAAAGGACGCTCACTATAAACTACTTAACTAAAATAATAGGAATATGAAGAAGCTACTATTTCCACTATTCATGCTTGCCATGATAGTTACTTCGTGCGAGAAAGATCCGGATATGAATAAACTGGATAGTGACTACAGCGTTTACACCGATTATGACAACAGTGTACATTTCAATGAGTTTTCCACCTATTATCTGCCAGATAGCATTCTGGTTCCGGACAACAGCCTGAAAGCCAATTATTGGAAAGATGAAAATGCCCAAAACATTATCAGTGCAGTAGCCCATGAAATGGAACAGAAAGGCTATGTAAGGACGGAAGATAAAGAAAAAGCCAATGTAGGCATTCAGTTGTCATACGCCCAACAAAGAATACAAATAACCACAGGAGGATGGTATGGCGGCTGGTGGGATGCCGGATTCTGGGGACCTTACTGGGGAGGAGGATGGTATTATCCTTATCCGGTAACTTACAGCTATGACACAGGAACCCTGATTATGGAAATGGTTGATTTAAGACAACCTGTCGATCAGTCTAACCAAAACAAACTGCCTGTCATCTGGCATGCTTATGCGTCAGGACTGCTATACGGAAACTCCCATTTCAATATGCAGTTGACATTAAATGCCGTCAATCAGGCATTTGCACAATCTCCTTATCTGTCAAACAAACAATAAAACCGGAAAATCATGAAAACGAAAATATTAAAACACAGAGCTCCCAAACGTATCCTCATCGGAGTGTTATTAGTTCTCTTTTGTTTCACAAGTAAAGCACAGATCTGGGAAAATGTACATTTCAACGTAGACTGGCAGATGAATATGCCGTTGAACAGCAACTTTGCCGATAAATTCAGCGGATGGGGAATGAACTTTGAAGGAAAATATGATCTGACTCCCTATTGGTCTATAGGAGCTTTCCTTAATTTTCATACCAATCACCGATACGTGGACCGCCAGACCATCCCCCTCACCCCAACGGCTTCATTGACAACAGACCAGCAACAATCGGCGTTCCAACTTCCCTTTGGAATATCTGTATCCTACAAGTTACTGGATAACAGGTATGTAAAACCTTACTTCGGAGTCAAATCGGGTGCCATGTATTCTCAAAACTCCATTTACAACAATCTGGTACAATGGTATGAACGCCCGTGGGGATTCTATGTATCACCCGAATTGGGAATAGATATTCATCCGGTACCTTATCAGCGTCTGGGATTTCATGTAGCCGTATATTATAGCTACGCAACCAATCAAACCGATATCCTGACTTATTCTGAAGATGGAAGAAATAGCATGGGTGTGCGTGTAGGAGTTTGTTTTTAATCCATACTAAGCGTTTGCTCATAAAAGAGGAGATTTGGAAAGTATTCTATTTTTTTCTGAATTTCCTCTTTTTTTCATAGTTTTGTAAAATAACCCAAATCATTTTCAGCAGCGGAATGGCTATGCAAAATAAATACAATCAATTCTTCAACTTTTTCCTGTTTTCAGGTCTGGCATGTTTCTCATACCTTTCGCTGGTACTATATACCGACCTTACGCCTCAACATCAGAAAATATTAATCTCCTTTCTGGGATTTATTTCTGTGGTATTCATATTCAATCTGGTAGGCTTTAGTCTGATATTCATCAACCGATGGCTGAAAAAAAGCTATCTATTCTTTATCAAGAAGAGAAACAACTGATCATCAATTGCATTTTGATTGCAGCTATTCTTTTCTTCATGAATTACGCTACTCTGACCATCTGTAAAGTATTGCTGGAACTGCCCTTCCCATTTGTACTAAGCAGTCCGGGCCTGCGCTTGATCATGATTATATGGTTGGTAGAAATTGTGATTGTGAGCCTAAGTATCATGAACGCTTTTTACAGGCAGCTGGTTATTCTGCATGAAAAAACAATGAAACTGGAAGAAAGTTCCATCAAAGCACAATACACGGCTTTACAAAATCAATTAAATCCACATTTCCTGTTCAATAGTTTGAATACTTTAATATCCGAAATAGAATACAATCCGGAAAACGCAGTAGTTTTTACACAAAAGCTATCGGATGTTTATCGTTATATCCTAAAAAGTCAGGAACAAGGACTTGTTACTTTACGTAATGAACTGGAATTTCTGGATTCATATATCTATCTGCATCAAGTGCGTCTGGGAAAATGTATTCAACTGGAAAACAAAATACCCCCCACGTTATTGAACAAGAAAATTCCTTCATTAACTCTACAGTTGCTTATCGAAAATGTGATAAAACATAACATCATCAATATGGAAAATCCAATGGTCATCCATTTGGATTATTCTGACAAAGATCAAACTCTTTCCGTAAGAAACAAGATCAAATTAAAAAAGAATGTTGCAAAATCAGGAATGGGACTGAAGAACTTATCTGCCCGCTATCTGCTGATTTGCAACTTGCATATCACAATTATTGACGATTCTGAATATTTCACCGTTAAAATACCTTTGCTGAATGAATAAGATAAAAGCCACTATTATAGAAGATGAAATTCCTGCAGGACGCCTGTTACATAAAATGTTGTCAGGATTAAGGCCAGACTGGGAGATAGTTGTATTACCCGGCAGCGTAGAGGGATCTGTAAAATGGTTCCAAGAGCATCCACACCCGGATATAATCTTTCTAGATATCCAACTGACCGACGGCATTTCTTTCACTTTCATAGAACAGACCCAACCGGAAAGTATGATTATTTTTACCACCGCCTACGACGAATATGCCATACGTGCTTTTACTGTAAACAGCATAGACTATCTGCTGAAGCCAATAAACAGGGAAAGATTGGCCGAAGCCATCGAAAAGTTTGAAAGATTAACTGCCAGATATGGCAATGCCAACCTATCGAGCTCATCCAATGAATTACTGAACTTACTGAAAAATATAAGTAATCCGGAAAAAAAATACCGTACCCGCTTCCTGATATCAGGAGACGAAAAGCTGTATACCTTGCAAGTAGAAGATATAGCTTATTTCTATTCTGAAAACAAAATTACTTTTGCCGTCACAAAAGAAGGGAAAGAGCATATCATAGATTTATCGCTCGACAAACTGTCCGAACAACTAAACCCAGATATTTTTTTCCGCACCAACCGGCAAACATTGGTTAGTGTACATGCCATACAGAAAATAGAAAACTATTTTTTAGGAAAAATAATAGTACAGGTAAAACCGCCATTTAAAGATAAAATTACTGTAAGCAGAGAAAAGATAGCTGCAATGAAGCTTTGGCTCAATTATTAAAAAAGTCTGTTTATATAAAAAAGCACTAACTTATAAGTAATAGGAACAAGATTGGAATCCGTTCCTATTACTCAACCAACAGTTTTACAAAAGCTTTGCAATCACAATTGTAAAAAACAAATAGAACTTTCAGCAGGAGCCTTTAAAATTACTTTTCCACCTCCTCTCACGCTACCATCTTCTTTTATAACCGTTCCTTTATCCGGATCAATCCAAAAGACTTTATACGTTTCTCTATCTCCCATCAAATCCAAATTAATCTCATTCTTCACACAGTACCCAAGGTATCCCTTTCCGACAGCCCCATTACCCACTGAGTATCCATATCGGTCTGTCTATCTATAGGAGAAAAAGAAGAAGCCTTCTCATAAACCGGTAATTCATCAATCGGCGGAATTTTGGCAAAAGAGCCACCCGCCATAAATATAGCCCAATTCATAGCATTACGAGGAACTCTAATTGTACTACCATTATAAACCACAGCTTTATCAGGATACTTACAGCGATATTCACGTACCGCACGATAAACACTGGCACAAGATACCGTGCCCGGATCAATCAGTCGCGCATGCTGGCGAAGAGCCAGACTTACCCCTCCCTGAGGTTCGTATAAAGTTCCATCTGCGCGATAATGCCACTGACGGATATCAATCACATCAACCATTGAAGTATGTTTTTTATCTTTCAAGACAGAATCCTGCACATCTTTTGTTGCTGTCAACGCCACTAACTGATGGTTATCACACGCATTGACCTCTTCCAACCAAAAGTTCATAAAATTCAATGGTCCGGTATATTCCAATCCAATGCTATGTACCACACCATTATTGTCATGGAACACATTTACACTCTGACGAATAAATTTACTGTGATATTCACGGATAACCGGACGAGTAATATCATAGAACTGTTCTGCCATATACACTCTCTTGTCCCCCGAAAAAACAGTCTTTTCCGCAAATCCCAACTGATTTATATTATTAGCAGAGCGCCAAGGATAATCACACCAGTGTGCTCCTTCTTCTATGATATTGTGCTGGTTATAATGATCATGTAACAAAACCAGTCCGTCTCGATCCGCCACATCTACAAATCGCTTCAAACGATTCCAATACCAAGGATTGAATTTATTCAGATCATATTTGCTTAAGCGATCCTGAGCTTCCCCCTGCCCGCTACGGCTATAAGGCATTTCATTAAAAGGAGCCCAAACTTCAGCATCAGCATGCATATTCCGCTCATGATCATTACGACGACGCTCATACCACAATCCTGTACGATGATGAAGCACATGTGCTCCCGAAAGCAATAATACTTGCGCAACACTATCTGGCTCTTCGGTATATCCCGTACCGGTGCGTCCCGGAACAAACTGACTGAGTGATCCTTTGCCCTGCCATCCTGTAGTACCGGGAATATTCTTGCGAAAATAAGTTCCGTTAATGAGAATATGATTTCCCCGCACAATCCAGCCATTTTTCACTTGTAAAGGTTCTGCCATGACCACATGCTTCTCTTTTTCAGGCCGCCAGTTCACTTCGTTTAAAAGAGGAGCATTATTCTGGGTTATCTCCAAAGGATATTTCACTATCATACTGTCTATCCATACATCCATTCGCATATCCGGTTTTAATGACTGTACAGACATCCAATGAGCGTACTCGGGAGTTGGCTTCGTAGTTTCATCAGTAGTGTACACAAATATTTTCTTTTCTTCCATTGAAGATTTACCCATACGAGCCGCCAGTTGAGCATAAAAAAAACTTTCCGGCTTGACAAAAGTATGCGACAATTCATAATGGCCATTACCAAAAGGTTGCGTCCACATTCCATAAGCCCAATTATGAGCTGTAGGAGGAGTAACACAATGAGTCTGTGAAGCTCGTCCCTGCCAGCACATAGAGTTAGCCGCCACCCAACCGGCTCCCTGATCTGCCATATCCCGATAACCCAATTGAATAATTCCTCCTGACACCGTTATTTTATCCATCAAAATACCATTAGAGAAGCCACCAGTAGATCCACTGAAACTATAAGGCCGTTCGGAATGACATTGTACAAAAGCATTAGGTCCAGGTACGGCAACCCCAACTGTAAAATCACGGTACCCCTCTTCAGAATAACAACGCTGAAAAAGAGTTAATTGTCCCAAAGTATGAAAAGCATAACGCCTATGGTTGGCTATCTCGGACACGGGATACAGAAATTTACAATCCTCCACAGTCACCTGCATCGCTCCCTCCAATACCATTACCGCCGAACCTGCAAAATGATGAGCCTTCACTCTTCGTACCCATCCATCTTTCACATGATTGAAGGTAATTGCCTGCCAACGATGGTTCTCATCTTTCAAATTAGTATGATCATATTCAGAATCGCAACACAAATTCTCTATTCCGACATTATTAATCCTCCCAGTCCATGAAAGAGGTAAAATATACCCACCACCATACTTGGGATCAAGGCTCATGGTCAATGGTACATCTATGGTAATACTTTCAGAGGTAACAGCAACCACAGTACGCTCCCACACCATATCATGACGACCGGGAGTCCATTTCGAGAAATTATATTCCTGTTCATTGCCCAATCTATCCGTACCAAGCACCGAAAGCCATCCGGCTGTTGATGGACGGACAATGCGTATTTTATCTCCCACCTTCAATGTTGCAGTTTGTTTCAAAGGAATAACCGTAGCATTTACAGGTACATACTGCCCGGCAATATGAATAGTGTCTTCCGTTTTCGCATTATTATAACCCAAAACACGAATCAATTCATCTTTCATCGGTCCCAATGCACGTAAAACCGTTCCTCCATTTTTATGGCATCCGCTACCACGGAGAACCACTCCGTCAGCCCGCATCAAAAGTTTACCTTTCAATTCATAGTTACCGGGAGCTAACTGAACTGCACCTCTGAAACCATCCGGTTCCATAGGAAGAGAGGCTACATAATTCAAGGCCTGCTGAATAAGACCGGTTGCATCTCCATCCACGACAGGAACATATACTTTTGCATCCACCCAAGGAATGGGATACTCAGATTGGCGATAACCACAAAAAGAAAAATCAGGTATCCGATCGCCGTTAGGATACGATTTATAAACCAGTTCGTCGGTTTCAGTAATATGAACAGGTGACTGAGGAGTAGTCTTAAAATGTGCATCTATAGTTGCAAAGAGGAATACTCCGGCAAAAAGCAGAAGTGTCCGGCATAAATTGTGTTTCATAGTTTCATACCTAAAAATTCGAATACACAAAAATAGCAGCAAAACAGATACACTTTATTGAAAAATTGGTCAAAATTGGGTAGAAATCGAACACCAGACTAAAATTATAACTATTTGTACATCAAATTAAATATAGAAACAGAGTTACTAAAATAATATAAGAGCCCGACAAATAAATACGGAAAACAATGGATATCGGATAAATTTATACTATTTTTGTAAGACTAATAATCATCTTATTATCCGATATGATAGTAATAGCAGATAGTGGTTCTACCAAAACAGACTGGTGTCTGGGTAACACCAAGACAAACAGCAGGACAGTTCGAACAGGAGGTATCAACCCCTTCCACCAATCAGTTGATGAAATAAAAGAAGTGATTGCCTCCACACTAACTCCCCAGTTGGGAGACACCACTGAATTTACAACTATTTATTTCTATGGTGCAGGATGTATTCCCGAAAAAACGAATATAGTGAAAACAGCTTTGGCGCAGAACTTCCCCAAAGCAAATATCCTTGTCGAAAGTGACTTGTTAGGTGCCGCCCACGCCCTATGTGGTAAAACGGCAGGGATTGCATGTATTTTAGGAACCGGATCCAACTCTTGTTTTTATGACGGGGAAAAAATAACAGCTAATATTTCTCCGTTAGGGTATATTTTAGGAGATGAAGGTAGCGGAGCCGTATTAGGGAAACGTCTGGTAGGTGACTTCCTGAAACACCAACTTCCCGATGACCTTTGCCGAGATTTCCTTAAAGAATACGATTTGACCCCAGCACTGATTTTAGATAAAGTATACCGACAGCCCTTAGCCAACCGCTTTCTGGCGGGTCTGACTCCTTTTCTTTTCGCCCACAAGCATAGACCAGAGATACAGAATTTATTAATTTCCTGCTTCACTGATTTCTTCACCCGTAATGTAATGCAATACGAATATCATGATATTCTTGTACATTTTACAGGTTCTATTGCATTTTACTTTCAAGAAGAAGTAAAAGAAGCAGCTCTAAGACTGAATGTGTCCATCGGAAAAGTTTTAAAAAGTCCACTGGAAGGATTAAAGGATTATCATTTCGAAGTATGAATTTTATAAAAATAACCGAACAACCGTCCATACATGAGGATTTGGAACAAAAATCCGTCAGAGAGTTACTGGAAGGTATCAACGAAGAAGACCGGAAAGTAGCCTCAGCTGTTCATGCCTGCATACCACAAATTGAAAAACTAGTAAATGAAATAGTAGAACGTATGCATCAAGGAGGACGCATATTCTATTTGGGAGCCGGAACCAGTGGACGCCTAGGAGTATTGGACGCTTCTGAAATTCCAGCGACTTTCGGTATGCCTGATACCTGTGTCATAGGTATTATAGCCGGTGGTGAACAAGCTTTGAAACATCCTGTAGAAAGTGCTGAAGATAATAGTCAAAAAGGCTGGATGGAACTACAAAAGCATCACATCACAAATAAAGACATCCTGATAGGCATAGCGGCATCGGGAACAACTCCTTATGTTATAGGAGCGCTGCAAAAAGCGAGAGAACACGGAATATTAACAGCAAGCATCAGCAGCAATCCAAACTCTCCACTCTCGAATGTAGCAGATATACCCATCGAATGATAGTCGGTCCGGAATTTATCACAGGCAGCTCGCGTATGAAGAGCGGCACAGGCAAAAAATGATACTGAATATGATAAGTACCACCGTCATGATAAAACTAGGCAGAGTAAAAGGAAACCGGATGGTAAACATGCAACTCAGCAATCAAAAACTAGTAGACCGAGGAGTACAAATGCTAATTGACGAATTACATATTAATAAAGCAGAAGCAAAACAATTGCTGCAAGAACAGGGCTCTGTTAAAAAGGCATTTGACGCTTACAAAACAAATAATTGTATCACTAAAAACGACTGAAGTATGAAAAGTTGGAAACAAGAAGCCGTCATCCTTGCTATAGGCATGTTGATGATGGGGTATTTTATCAAACAGGGATTGGACACTTTCTCTGGTAAAGACAGAGTAGTGAATGTGAAAGGTCTGGCAGAAATGGAGGTGCCAGCTAATAAAGTAACTTGGCCTTTAATGTATAAAGACCTGGGAAATGATCTCCCGACCTTATATAACAAAATAAATACAACCAACCAAACAATTGTCGGCTTCTTGAAACAGAAAGGAATCACTGAAAACGAAATCAGTATCAATGCACCGGAAATTATAGACATGCAAGCTGAACGTTATAATAATAATTCAGTTCCCTTCCGCTATAATGTGACCTCTGTCATCACGGTTACTTCAACTAAAGTAGATCTGGTGAGAAAGATGATCAGCGAACAAAGCGAACTCTTAAAGCAAGGTATCGCTATTACCGGTGGAGATTATCGTTACAATGTGCAATATGACTATACCGGTTTAAACGACATCAAGCCTCAAATGATAGAGGAAGCAACTAAAAACGCACGGGCGGCAGCTATTAAATTCGCCAAGGACTCGGACAGCGAACTTGGTAAGATAAAAAGAGCTTATCAGGGACAATTCAGTATCGAGGATCGTGATGCCAATACTCCTTACATCAAACGTATCCGTGTTGTAACCACCATTGATTACTCTTTGGAAGATTAAATATCCATTTGGCGAAGCATATTAAACAAAGCTTCTTTGTTCAGAGGCTTGAACAAATAACCGTTAAAGCCTCTGGACATTACTTTCCGCTTATCTTTCAGAAGTATTATTCAAATTATAGTAATTGGTCTTTTCAACCAAAAAATTCCGATCAACCAAAATTATATATGCATCCACATTATACAATATGGTATCCGAAAATTCTTTCACGGAACACACCTTATTTTTCTTCTTAACGAACTCCTTTTCCAAACTTTTCCTCTTTCTTATCTCCCATAAAAAACCTAAAAGTAGAAACAAACTAAAATGAACGCTACCATATTTTAATAGGTTAAATTTCTACAAATGTACAAACATAAATTAAAAACAACGATTATATCCCATTTAAATTTTAATCAGCAAGAAATTTCAGCAAACTTGTTTGTGTTTCAGTATTTTGTTGTATCTTTGCGCCCGAAATTAGATAAACAATATAATGTCTAACGTAATTAACTGAGAATTTTAACAATTTTATTAATGGAAAATTTAAAAAACATCACTCCTGTTGAAGATTTCAACTGGGATGCTTATGAAAACGGCGAAGCTGTAACCAGCATGAGCACGAAGATCTTGAAAAAGCTTATGACGGTACGCTGAACAAAGTAAACGACCGCGAGGTTGTAGACGGTACTGTTATTGCAATGAACAAACGCGAAGTAGTTGTCAATATCGGCTACAAATCAGACGGTATCATTCCTTTGAATGAATTCCGTTACAATCCAGATTTGAAAATAGGTGATACTGTAGAAGTATACATTGAAAATCAGGAAGATAAGAAAGGACAGTTAATTCTGTCACACAAAAAAGCACGTGCTACTCGTTCTTGGGACCGCGTAAACGCTGCTCTTGAAAATGAAGAAATTATTAAGGGTTACATCAAATGCCGCACTAAGGGTGGTATGATTGTGGACGTATTCGGTATCGAAGCATTCTTGCCGGGTTCTCAAATTGATGTGAAACCTATCCGCGACTACGATGTATTTGTAGGTAAGACAATGGAATTCAAAGTGGTTAAAATCAACCAGGAATTCAAAAACGTTGTTGTTTCTCACAAAGCTCTTATCGAAGCTGAACTTGAACAGCAGAAGAAAGAAATCATCGGTAAACTTGAAAAAGGACAAGTACTGGAAGGTACTGTTAAAAATATCACATCATACGGAGTATTCATCGACCTTGGTGGTGTAGATGGTTTGATTCATATCACTGACCTGTCTTGGGGGCGTGTAAGCGATCCGAAAGAAGTAGTTGAACTGGATCAGAAGTTGAACGTAGTTATCCTTGATTTCGATGACGAAAAGAAACGTATTGCTCTTGGTTTGAAACAACTGACTCCGCACCCATGGGATGCTTTGGATGCTAACTTGCAGGTAGGTGACAAAGTGAAAGGTAAAGTAGTCGTTATGGCTGACTACGGTGCATTCATCGAAATTGCTCCGGGCGTAGAAGGTTTGATTCACGTATCTGAAATGTCTTGGTCACAGCACTTGCGTTCTGCTCAGGACTTCATGAAGGTAGGTGACGAAGTAGAAGCTGTTATCCTGACTCTTGACCGTGACGAACGTAAGATGTCTTTGGGTATCAAACAGTTGAAACAAGATCCATGGGAAACTATCGAAGAAAAGTATCCTGTAGGTTCCAAGCACACTGCAAAAGTTCGTAACTTCACTAACTTCGGTGTATTCGTGGAAATCGAAGAAGGTGTAGACGGATTGATCCACATCTCTGACCTGTCTTGGACTAAGAAAGTAAAACATCCTTCTGAATTCACTCAGATCGGTGCAGATATCGAAGTTCAAGTATTGGAAATCGACAAAGAAAACCGTCGCTTGAGCCTTGGTCACAAACAGTTGGAAGAAAATCCTTGGGATGTATTCGAAACTGTATTTACTGTAGGTTCTGTACACGAAGGTACTATCATCGAAATGTTGGATAAGGGTGCTGTAGTAGCTCTTCCTTATGGTGTAGAAGGTTTTGCAACTCCGAAACACCTGGTAAAAGAAGATGGCTCTCAAGCCCAATTGGATGAAAAACTGTCATTCAAAGTAATTGAATTCAACAAGGATGCCAAGAGAATCATTCTGTCTCACAGCCGCATTTTCGAAGATGCTGCCAAGGCAGAAGAAAGAGCTGAAAAGAAAGCAGCTTCTAATGCAAAGAAAACAACTAAGAGAGAAGACGCTCCTGCTATCCAAAATCAGGCAGCTTCTACCACTTTAGGTGATATCGATGCTTTGGCTGCTTTGAAAGAACAGTTGGAAAACAAGAAGAAGTAATCAGTTTACTTCAAGATAAGCCAAAAGGATGCATTTATTAAAATGCATCCTTTTTTATGCCATTATTTCTTAAAAAGGAAAATATTCTATGGGATATCCGTAATAAAACCGTATCTTTATAGAGTAATAAAATTTCGAGTTAGTATTTCACAACGACTTCTCCCCCGTTTTCTTATTACCTCATTATTAATTCCATACACTTCCCCTTAGCAGGTCGGACTGTATATTACTAATTTAAAAAGAATCAATGGCGAAACCTAATTTCATTTACCAAACGAGAATCTGGAAAAGAAAAAACAAGAAAAGCGTTTAAGCAAAACAGA
>ENA-OQBT01000578-OQBT01000578.1-human-gut-metagenome-genome-assembly--contig:-NODE-578-length-21394-cov-3.312503_pt1 | contig 21394 bp, 26 predicted proteins | sample MGYA00242749_ERZ504557 | MGnify/ENA primary metagenome ERZ504557 (study PRJEB26092, sample SAMD00036243) | human gut metagenome | host: Homo sapiens | study: EMG produced TPA metagenomics assembly of... | reverse complement strand
TGTCGTCCCCAAAACTACGTAAAAATACATATACTCCCATCATATCATTGCAGTAAATTGTCCGGTAATTGCCCTTGCGTAATGCCACATGCTCTTTTCGGAGTGCAATCCAGTCAGCTGAACTTCTCTGCCAGATTTCCCTGTAATCTGTTGTTTTCTGCCTGCTGCTCCATTACTGCCTGCCAGTCCATGGCTGCCCGATACTCCAGTTCTTTCATTCCCTCGATATACACTTCATCCCCGTAGAATACCGATGGCACGCCCACTCCCATAAAGAGATAGAAAAATGCCAGCTCCATTCTCTTTCTATTTCCATTGCAATAGCTTAAAAATCTCGGAATATCATGGGAATCCAGAAAATTCATCTGTGCCAGGCTCACCTGCCATGGGTAGCGGTAAATCATCCGCTGCATCTGGGCATCAAATTCACTGACCGAAAGTTCTCCCTTTCCAAAAAAATCCCGGCACAGATAAGAAAAAGTATAATTCATCGTAGAATCAAACTGGTCTCCCTGAAGCCAGATGCCTGCTTCTTCCCAGATTTCGCCTATTAGAAATATATCCTCTTTTACCGCTCTCACCGCATGACGGAAGGCTCTCCAGAATTCATGATTGATTTCATTTGCCACATCCAAGCGCCAGCCGTCAATATCTGCTTCCCGAATCCAGTAAGTTCCAACATTGCAAAGGTACTCCACCACTTCAGGATTTCCGGTATTAAGCTTTGGCATTTCCTTTACATAGCAAACGCCTCATAATCTGGCGGATCAGCGTACTGTATCGTTTCCGGCAGGTGATAAAACCAGTTATAATATCTTGATGCTTTTCCCTTCTGCCGCACATCCCGGAATGCAAAAAAATCTGCTCCACAATGATTAAATACTCCATCTAAAATAACCCGGATTCCTCTCTTGTGGCACTGCTGCACCAGTTCTTTTAAATCCGCTTTATTTCCAAGACAGGGGTCGATTTCAAAATAGTCAATGGTATCATATTTATGATAGGACGCTGCTTCAAAAATCGGATTCAGATAAATGCAGTTTATTCCAAGCTTTTCGATATAGTCAAGGTTTTCACAAATTCCTTTCAGTGTACCACCCAGATGATTCTTGCAAATCCGATCCGGTAAAATTTTTCCATTGCTGTCGCTTTTTCCATCCGGCAAAAGCATATGCCTTGTTGCTTTTGCGTCAGTTTCCGTCTGTCATTTGCAAAACTGTCCGGGAAAATATGATACATAACAATGTCTTCTGCCCACTCCGGGATATCTAAAATATCCTCTCTTCTAATATATGGAAACTGGAAATATTCTGCCCTGCCACAGGACAGTTTCTCTGCAAATCCTCTTCCATAATAATAAAGGCTTTCTGTATCGTCCTCTAACCGGAAATAATAGCATACCCTGGTATACGGAGACGTAATCTTAACTTCATAATAATCATAAAGCATATCGGATGCCACATGTTCCATTTCACTTTGTTTCACCGGAAGTGGCTCTTCCATTGCCACCCGGTCTCCCCAAAGCAGCACGCACCGTTTTAAATCGCCCTTTTTACAACGGATTCTTATTACCAGCCGGTCTTCTTTTTCTGCAAAAGCAAATTGTGACAGTGGAATATGCAAAATTGCTTCTTTTTCCATTTTATTTCTATCCTTTCACACCACCTGCAGTAAGACCGGATACCATATACTTTTGTATACAGAAGAAAATAATCAGCACCGGAACAGATACCAGGATAGCGGCTGCGGAGAACATTCCCCAGCTTCTGGTGTAATCGTTGGACTGTAACTGATATAATCCACCTGCCAGTGTATAACTGTTTTCATTCAGTAGAAATGTTGTGGAAAACAGATATTCATTCCATACAAAAATAAGTACCATCACAGAAGTTACAATGATTGCCGGACGAGCCAGCGGCATTACTACCTTCCACAGCAGCTGGAAATCCGATGCACCGTCAATTTTCGATGCTTCTTCGATTTCTATCGGAATGGTATCAAAATACCCCTTCATATTCCAGATAGAGAAAATGCACATGCTTCCCGCATAAATAATCACCAGTCCCAGTTTCGTATCCAGCATATTCATCTGTTTTAAAAGACGGAATAATGCAAACATGGACAGAATCTGCGGGAATGCATTTAAGAGAAGCAGTAATTTTAAAATGCCATTTCTTCCCTTAAAACGGTATCTTGAAAATGCATAAGATGACACCATGGCAAATCCGATAGCAATGACCATTGTAAAGAAGCTTAATACGGCAGAGTTATAAAACCACCGCAAAAACGGCTTCTGCGTCAGTATATTTTTATAATTATCCAGTGTAAATTCCTTTGGAAACAAAGATAATCCGGAGGACAATGCTCCACCTCCCCTTTCAAAGGAAAGATTCAACGCATATAAAATCGGTACCAGTGCCAGCAGACACAGTATAATATAAAAAATATGTAATCCGCTAAGCTGTAAAATCTGTTTTCTCTTTTTCTTAGTCATAATTTTCCTCCTTTACCCCTCGATTGGTAAACAGCGAAAATACCATGATGAGGAAAAAGATAATAATGGATACCGCAGAGGACAGCCCATAGTTATTTGAAACAAACGCATTCTGCTGTGCATAAGTAATTATGGTCTGTAAGGTTGCCCCTGAATATGCTCCCTTCTGCATCGTAAGAAGATATACGATATCAAACTGCTTAAATGTGGTAAATGTCGTCATAATAACCGCCGGTGCAATAATTCCTTTCATTGCCGGAACGGTAATATGGATGTTCTTCGACCAGAAACCTGCTCCATCCAGTTCTGCGCTTTCATAATAGCTGCGGTCAATGCTGGACAGTGCACCGTCTATCATCATAATCATAAACGGCAATGCCATCCACAGGTTTAGAGTCATGCAGGAGAGAAATGCCGGCACATTGGTGGAAAGGAAATTTACCTTTCCAAAGCCAAGTGCCACCAGAATCTTATTCAGAAGACCAAACTCTGTGTTATAAATGCCTACCCTCCACAAAAGAATGGACACATATGCAGGCATTGCCCACGGGAACATCAAAAGAGTCTTGTATACACGTTTTCCCTTTAAATCTTCTCTTTGAAATCCCAATGCAATAAAATATGCCACAACTACCTGTATCACCATATTTAATGTGGTCCAAAGTAATGTTGTAAACAGTGCTCCAAGGAAACCGGAGTCTGCCTTTAATAATGCCCTGCTATAGTTGGATAGTCCGATAAATTCATAATTTGACCAGTGAAAAAGATTCATATTGGTCAGTGATATATAGCCCGTATAAATAATTGGGAATACGATAACCATTCCAATCAATATCAGTGCCGGCATACTGTAAAGCCATGGCGTTAATTTCCGTTTGTTCTTCATATACACACTTCTCTTCCTAATTTTCCTCTTTATATTGCTTCTAAATAAACTCCTTCTTACTGCATATCTGCAATAGCATCCAATGCCTCCTGCTGATAAGTTTCTGCTGCAGTATCAATATCCTCCCCGGATTTGTTGACTGCCGCCAAAAATGCTTCTGCTGGACCCCACATAACGCTCATCTGCGGAATGTTTGGCATAGGCTGTGCAGTTTCTGCAGTTGCTTTCATTGCCATAATCATCTCATTTGCAGCAACATCTGCGTCATCATATGCTTTGCTGTTTGCCGGTGCACAGTTTGATTTATTCGCCAGTGCAATACCTACTTCCGGACTTGCAATTGTCTCTAATACTTTTGCAATTGCTTCTTTCTTATTTTCTGCTGCATATTTTAAGACACCAATGCTCTGTACACCTGAATATGGTGCCAGTCCGTTTCCATTCGGAAGTTTAAAATCCGCTAAGGATTTAATACCAAGATCAATGCCCGCTGCCTTGATTCCGGATACCAGCCATGGTCCACCGATGATTGCTGCTGCCTGGCCTTCATTGAATAATGCAGTTACTGTGTTGTAATCTCCATCTGCCTCCAATGCTGCAAATTTCTTATTGTATGCGATAGCTCCTTGGTTTCCTGTGTATTTAATCCAGGATTTGCATCTTTATCAATAATATATCCACCAAAACCATTAATCACCGGTGCCACATTGTATGCGGTAGAATGCTGATTTACCAGCGCATAAGTTCCTGCATCCACATCGGTATGCGCTACCATATAATCATACAGTTCATCTGTTGTTTCCGGCACATCACCTTCCATTTTGCCTTATTATACATAAAGAGCAATGTCTCATAATAAACCGGCATCAGGTACTGGGTATCCTTATAATTACCTGCTTCTACGGTCATCGGTAATAAATCCGCCATTACATCCTCACTGATAACATCCGTAATCGGAGCTAAAATCCCCATTTCTGCAAATGTTCCCAATGAATCATGTGCATAAAGATACATATCCGGTCCGTTGGATTCATCATTTCCATATAACTGAAGCTGGTCGGTCAGACCGCTCTTCTTTTCAAAGGTAACCTTGATATTATCCTCTGCCAGTTTCTCATTCGCACAATCCGCAATGGTCTGCATGATATTCTCATCCCCATCATGCCAGATTTTTACTTCTGTCATTTCACCCTCTGCATCATTTCCAAGTACTTCTGTAGTCTTTCCTTCGTCATTTCCTGCTTCTTTTCCACAACCGGATAATGTGCCGATTGTCATTGCGGTACAGAGCAACAGACTCAACACCCTTTTCTTCATAAAAATACCTCCGTTTTCCGGTTTCTTTAGGAAACCGTTTTCTTTATTTTATTTTTTCATGCAATTGGTTCCTCTTGCTAAGTCTATATTTATCACTTTTTTCCTTTATTTACAATGTTTATTTGTCAAAAATGATTGACTTTGTTAGGAAACCGCTATACTATATTTTTAAATTTATACATTTTTTCAGGAGGTATTTTATGTCTGTTACCATCAATGATGTTGCCAATGAAGCCGGTGTTTCCAAATCCACTGTTTCTAAAGTTTTAAATCACTGGACCACCATATCCCCAGCCACTGTGGAAAAGGTTCATGCAGCAATTGAAAAGCTTCATTATACCCCTAACTCCCGGGCTGTAAGCTTTGCAAAAGGTGCTACTTCCAATATTGTCTATCTTACCAATCTGGAGAAAGATACTGCTTATCGGAATCCGCATATGTTTGACATTATGTGCGGCGTACACCATACCTTGTCCGAAAACAACTATTCCCTGACGCTTGTCAACACTTCTGAAGAACACTATCCCGGAGAAAAAGTCAGTGAAGTTATCACAAGCGGTTCCTCCGATGGTCTTATCATCCACGGTTCTGCCATTAATAAAGAAATTGCAAATCTTATTCTGGATGCAGGCTTTCCACACATTATCATTGGGCATCCGAGTTTTGAAAGCCGCTTATGCTGGGTAGATACCAACCACGCCCTTGCCGGTGAATATGCCGCTGCCCACATGATAGCCTGTGGTTATACAGATGTCGCCTTTATCGGAGAGCGCAAAACCGATTATATTTCTGCCCAGCGTCAAAAAGGATTTATGGCAGGCATGTTAGACAGAGGCTTTCACATTCCGGCTGCCCGTATCGGAAATACCGATTCCAGCAGCCAGCACGCTTATTCTGTTACTTCTGATATGCTGACACAGCCTGTACCGCCTCGCGCTATTGTATGTGAAAATAACACCCTCGCATTAGGTGTCATCCAGGCCGTCAAAGACCTGCAGCTTTCCATCCCGGATGATATTGCCATACTTACCTTTGACGTCTACCCATATTCCAGCATCATCGACCCACAGCTTACCATTGTAGACATCAATGTCTATGATACCGGTGTGCAGGCAGGCTCCATGATGATCCGTAAGCTTCAGAACCCGGAACTTCTCATCCAAAGCTATACAACGCTTCCTGTTATCATCCAGGGAGAAAGCACCAGACCACTGACATAAAAAAGGGACTTATTTTACAGCCCCTTTTTCGTTATAGACAGGAATATCTGTCATATTTTTGCGTCCCCACACATATTATATATAAAACAACCACAGGAGGCGCATATGAGTGCAAAAACAAAAATCGTCGTTGTAAAAATGAAGCATGTCATTCTCACCGGAGTGCTCCTTGGCATACTGCTTCTTCTGATAATTTTCGCTGCTACATATTTCTTTTCAGGTGATGAGCCAAAGCCTGCAGTCGAAGAAACCGGCATGTATACACCGGGTGTGTACAATACATCTGTAGCGCTGGGTGGGGCAGCTATCGATGTGTCTGTGGCGGTGGACAGTAATAACATTAACTCCATAAGCCTTGAAAACATGACTGATTCGGTGGAAACCATGTATCCGCTTGTTGAGCCTGCGATGAACGAGCTCGTATCGCAGATTGTGCAAAATCAGTCCACCGATAATATTTCCTACGCAAACACAAGTCAGTACACCTCCAAAGTGCTGCTCGACGCAATTGATAACACACTCTCTAAAGCAAAAAACTCTGACAGCTCAAATACCGAAGAAAATGCAAAGACTGTACCTGAATCACAAAAAGAGCCCGGGGATTCTTCAAAAACTGAAAATACCTCGCAGTAACCTGCGAGGTATTTTAACTTAATCATATAAATCGTAAAATATATGTTATGTATCAAAAATATAATCTACTGCTCACTGTCTGTAGATAATCCCTGTAGATAATCACTGACTGCACTGATATCTGCGTAATAGCAGTTCACCGGACGACTCTTCTCATAGTACTGATATCCGGAGTAACCGCCCCAGCCTACCAATGCGATTACAGCCGCAGCTGCAACAATTCGTGCTATAACACGCTTTACTTTATTTCTGGCATTTGTCTTTTTTACGATTTGCCTTTTCATTCTTATATTTATCAACCTTTGCCTGACTCATTGCTTTTCTCCTTTAACTCAATGCAATAATTCTACTACATTTTGCGGGAGATATCAAGGCATTTCATCATAGCTTCAAAACACTGCTTCTCATGCCCTTTTCCTCAAGCACACGCACAGCCTGAATAGTGGTTCCGGCAGGTGAGCACACCATATCCTTGAGCTCTCCCGGATGCTTTCCTGTCTCGAGAACCATTTTGCGCTTCCAAGCACTGCCTGGGCTGCAAATGTATATGCCTGGCTCCTTGGCATGCCGCCTGCTACAGCCGCATCTGCCATGGCTTCGATAAACATAAATACATATGCCGGTGAGCTTCCGCTGACTGCTGTCACTACATCCATAAGCTTCTCGTCTATCATCTCAGCCTTTGAAAAGCCCGAGCACAAATCAAGCACTGTATCAAGCTCCGCCTGCGATACTCTTTCATTTGCACAGACTCCCATCATGCCCTCACCAACCATGGCAGGTGTATTTGGCATGGTACGTATAACCTTTAAGCTCTTTCCAAACATCTCGTCAAACCACGAAAGTGACTTGCCCGGTGCAATCGAAACAATGATTTCATCGTCACTAACAGCGTCCTTTATCTCTGCTATAACCTCCTCATAGTACTGTGGCTTTACTGCTAAAAACAGAATATCTGCAAACTCTGCTACGCTCTTATTGTCCGCTGTCAGCCTGATTCCAAGCTCTGCTGCATTCTTTTCTCTGGAGCTTTCGGTCTTTGCAGATGCAAGAATATCGCTTGCCTGTGCCTTGCCTGATGCAAGCACTCCGTGTATCATTGCCTTTCCCATGTTTCCACAACCTATGAAGCCTAATTTCTTACTCATATTATCCTCCTGCCGTAATCAATATATCTGACTATTCAAAGCATCCAAAATCATGTTTAACAGTCAGTATTTTTGCAAACTATTTTAGCACACTTCATTCAATCATGCAAAATATCTTTTGACTCTCATATCATCTTATGCATCAAAACCTGAATGTACAGGCAGGCCTCTGTGCTCAACAGGAGTGGAAAAAACTATCTGTGTACTTGTCTTGCCGAATTTCTGCAGAGTGTTGATAAAGTCATCAAGCTCCTCCGTATTCAAAAACTCCACCTCTATGAGCATAGAATACTCTCCTGTCACACAATTGCACTCTATGACATTCTCCACACTCTCAATAAACGGATAAAACTCTTCCTTTTGTACAGGCTCCAGGTCCAGATTGACAAAAGCCTTTATCTTATAGCCCAGATTAACCGAATCAACAGCGGCATGATAGCCTTTATGATTCCCTTGCTCTCCAATCTCTCTATTCTGGCTGTTACAGCCGGTGATGACAAAAACACCTGTGCCGCTATCTCCTTTATCGCTATACGTGCATTTTCCTGTAGCAGCTCTACTATTTTCTCATCAATCATATCCAATGCATTCTTAGTCAATGTACCGCCTCCTAACCTCTCTTTTGTAAATGTGATTTTTCCAACAAAAAAGAGGGCGCAGATAACCTAATATCTGAACGCCCTCGTTCGCTTTACTTTTTTAATTAATTACTCTAAAAAAATAATATCATTAATCAATATTACTTGTCAAGATTAAGATCTGTAATCTCCGTTAATTTTTACATAATCATATGTAAGATCACAGCCCCATGCTGGCTGACACATCTCCCTGGTGTAAATCTATGTCGATGTAAATCTCATCCTCATGCAGTATTTTTGCTGCCTCCTCCTCTGAGAAGTCAACTCCGGCACCGTTCTCGCACACCTTGATGCTTCCTGCTGTTGAGCGCAGGTGAAGCTCCACCTTGTCTATATCAAAATCAGCCTCCGCATAGCCTATAGCACAAAGGATTCGTCCCCAGTTGCATCCTCGCCAAACATAGCACACTTTAAAAGCGGTGAACGGATAACGCTCTTTGCCACAATAATTGCTGTATCAAGATCAGCGCACCTGCGCATGTGCACTCTAACAGCTTTGAAGCACCCTCTCCATCCTTTGCAAGCATTCTTGTAACGATTTGAAAGCACCTCGTACAGTGCATCCTTAAAGGCCTGATAATCATCATCTCAGTAGTAATAGGTGTGTTTCCTGCAAGACCGTTTGCCATGATGCTTACCATATCATTGGTAGAAGTATCGCCGTCAATGCTTAAGCAGTTGTAGGTAACCTTTACAATCTCGCTCAGGGCCTTCTGGATGAGCTCCGATGAGATGGCAACATCTGATGTGATAAAGTTTAAGGTAGTAGCCATGTTCGGGTGAATCATGCCGCTTCCCTTTGCCATACCGCCTACTGTACACTCACTGTCTCCAAGCATGAACTTTACTGCATACTGCTTTGGAACGGTATCTGTAGTCATTATAGCGTTTACAGCCTTGTCGTTGCCGTCTGCCGAAAGTCCCTTTGCAAGCTCCTTTATATGGCTCTCGATAGGCTCAATAGGAAGCACCTGGCCAATAACTCCTGTAGATGCCACGATAACCTCGTTTGGATCAATCGAAAGCTCTGCTGCTGCAAGTTCGCACATTCTCTGGGCCTTCTCTACTCCGTCAGCATTGCAGGTGTTGGCGTTTTTGCTGTTGGCAATAACAGCCTTTGCCGTATGTCCTGATGCCTCAAGGTGTGCCTTTGTCACCTGAATAGGAGCGCCCTTCACCTTGTTTGTTGTGTAAACAGCCGCTGCCTGACACTGTGTTTCTGAATAAACTAAAGCCAGGTCATTTTTGTTTTTGTCACTGTTTAATCCACAGTTTAATCCGTTTGCAACAAAGCCCTTTGCTGCACAGACGCCCTTTTTTACCTTTGTAAAACTCATTTGTATAATACCTCGATTCTTTTAATATGTCCAATCCCCAACATATCGTATTATTGATATATGAACGATAGACTGTAACATCCTCTCGTTACTCTATCTCTTTCATGACGCTCTTGTAAGCCGGACGGATAATCTTGTTCATGCCGACAATCTCCTCAAGCCTGTGGGCACTCCAGCCAACGATTCGCGCAATGGCAAAAAGAGGTGTGTAAAGCTCCATAGGAATACCAAGCATCTCATAAACAAAGCCGCTGTAGAAATCGACATTCGGAGAAACACCCTTAAAGATATGGCGCTTTTCAGCGATAATCTCAGGAGCCACCTTCTCTATTGTATTATAGAGGTTCATCTCATTATCTCTCTTCTTTGCAACTGAAAGCTTCTCCACATAGCCTCTGAATATACGCTCCCTCGGGTCAGAAAGTGAATACACCGCATGTCCCATTCCATAGATGAGTCCCTTGTGGTCAAACACCTCACCATCCATCATTTTTCTGAGGTAGGCTCTCACCTCATCCTCATCATCCCAGTGCTTCACATGCGAACGGATGTCCCGCATCATCTCCATCACCTTGATATTGGCACCGCCGTGCTTTGGTCCCTTAAGTGATGACATGGCTGCCGCGATAGCAGAGTATGTATCTGTACCTGCCGATGTAACCACACGGGTGGTAAATGTAGAGTTGTTTCCACCGCCGTGCTCCATATGAAGAATAAGTGCCATATCAAGCACCCTTGCTTCAAGCTCTGTATATTGATTGTCAGCTCTGAGCATCCTAAGGAAGTTTTCAGCTGTCGAAAGCTTTGGATCCGGCCTGTGAATATACATGCTCTGATCATTTTCATAATGATTATACGCATGATAACCGTAAACTGCAAGCATCGGGAATATTGCAACAAGTGATAAGCACTGTCTGATATTGTTGTCGATGCCAGCCTTTGCTACAAGAGGATCATATGAAGCCAGTGTCAGTATACTTCTCGTCATGGAATTCATGATATCCTTTGACGGAGCCTTCATGATGACATCCCTCGTAAATTGGTAGGAAGGGTTCTGCTTCTTCCTAAAACCTCTGTAAACTCAGCCAATTCACTCTCAGATGGCAGCTGCCCGAAAAGCAGCAGATAAGCAATTTTTTCAAAACCAAACTCTCCGGGCTTGAGGTTATTTGTAAGTGTCTTTACATTGTAGCCTCTGTACCACAATTGTCCGTCACATGGCACGCTGCTGCCATCCTCGCCCGTTTTAAATGAAACAATCTCCGAAATATTCGTAAGACCTGTCAGAACTCCCTTTCCGTTTACATCCCTAAGTCCTCTGTTGACACCATATTCCCTGAAAAGACTATCTGAAATTGTGTCATTTTTAATACAGATATCCTGTTTTTTTGCAGCGTAATCCGCTAATAAATTATTGCTTTTTGTCATCCATTCACCCTTCCTTTTTATCTTTTAGAATATATTATATCCGTTTTCTTAGAAATTGGCAAACCCATTCATGAATCCGTAGCCAAAAATTTTATTTGGGTAGTCAGTTTTTTCTTTTCTGCGGCAGTTTCTTACCATGACATTTTTTATATCCACTCCGTTTGCGAGCAAAACATTGCCTCTCACTATCATCCACTCCATGATGAGAGCCGCCACCGCTGCAGTGATTGCAGCAGCCGCCGATGTGCCACTTAGTGCTATATACATTCCTCTTAGATTTGCCCCTGTGATATCCACAGCCGGTGCTACGAGATCCGGCTTTATTCCACCGTCTGCGTCAAAGCCCCTTCCCGACTCTAAAAGTATTGCATCATTTAGGGAATTATAGCCTCCCGCCGTTATCACAAGCTTAGCATCCGAAGGCATGGTCAGCGTGGTATCAGGCTCCGAGACAATAAAGCTCACATCAGCATCAAGAAGTCCTGTCATCGGGAGCCACATATTAAAAACACCTCCAATAGTACTAAGTGGAAATACCCTGATGGTCCACACTCCCTTCACCACCTTTTCAAAGCGGATAAATATAAGCAAATCCCTCGTCTGTCTGCCGGTCTGCCTGTAGTCAATAGTCACCTGTGTTCCTTCAAGCAGAAATGAGTATTCACCGCTGTCTATTCGCATTGGTACCCCTGCCGGATTCGACTGACCACTCGGTGATATGACAGAAAGCGTAAATAGCTCAGGTGAAAGTGCCCAGCATTCCAGATAAAAGCCATCCATATCCTGCTCAACATTTATCTCAATATCATCGACTGTATCTGTTATGCGCCCTTTATAATGATGCCTGCTGTTCGCCTCATTGCCCGCTGCCGCAACCACAGCCCTGCCTCTTTTTGCCGTGATATAGTCCAGATACTCTGAAAGATCCTCAGCTCCCGTGTGGCTTCCGTTATTGCAGCCAAGCGCCATGCAAAAGACAGCCGGTGCTCCCTTTTGCCCTGCAAACTCATCTGCAAAATGCACTGCTCTCATCACATCAACCTCCGAGTACACCATTTTACGATCCGGAATAAAGTAGAAATCATACAGCTTTTGAGGTGCCCTTTTCAGCTTCACGACAATAAGCTTAGCCTGTGGTGCCACCCCTGCAAAATCATCCTGCGGTCTGTCATTGCCACATATCACGCTCGCCACAAACGTACCATGCCCATCCTCATCGCCCGGTATGCTCTCATATGGATTTTCCGATAAAATAGCAGCATTTATCTCATCCTCAGAATAAACCGTATCCGTATTCTGATCCCAGAGCACTGCAATCTTCGTCTTACCCTCAGGTGTCATAAAAGCCTCCTGCGCATAATTCACACCTGTGTCAATAACCACCACATACACACCATTTCCGTATAGTCCCGGAACAAACTCCCTTTGAAGTCTGAACACACCGCTCTTTACAAGTCCCTGCGTGGATAAAGGAGCAAGACACTTTGGAATAGCCGAATACGAATAAACTCCCACCAGAAGTGGTGGGAGTCTTTCGTAATCCTCATATGTCCATATCTCGTAATCATCGCCCAATGTCTCTATGATATCAGGAGCTATTACCGGTGGAATGAACTCCTTTTTTGATACTATGAACTGCATATTTTACCTCATATGATATAATATTTAGATATGAGGGTCAAAAGATATTTTGACCCTCATATAATTATATTCTATAAATAAAAATATGCTACCATATTTATCTAATATAAACAAAGCTTCGACCAAAATTACTCGCGGCTTCCATGACATGTAAAATAAATCACCTGGTAATCCTGCGAAAGCACCGCAAGCAACCTTCTGCCTCGAGCAAGCTTCTCATCATCCAGATTCACAAACGGATCGTCAAGTATGAGGAACGGCTTCTCGCCCGGATACATCGCATCCACAAGCGCAAAACGCATACATATGCCTATCAGGTCCTTGTAGCCTGCCGACATGGTTCTCACATCACGAAGCTGCCCCTGCTCCTTCATCCTTATTGAAATATTTGCATCCACCTGCCAGTCTCTGTCTGTATTTTCTGTCAGGATACCGAAGTACTTCTGGAAGCCATTGGAAATAGGCGCCATGTATCTGGCAGTAAACTGCTCCCTTGCCCTGGTCAGATAGTCTGATGTAAGCCCAAGTATCTCGTACTTATGCTTTTCCTCAGCCTGTATCTGCTTGCAGTTGCGATACTCCTGCTCCTTTTCATCCCTCATATCAAGCTGCTCCTGCAGATCATCCATCTGTCTGCCGTACTGCACTAAGGATGCCCTGATTTCATCGAGGCTGCCTTCGACCTTTGAAATCATCTCATTGAGCTCATCAAGTGTATACGGACACTCATTTGGTGCAAGAAGCTTGTCCATATCGTTGTCATTCTCAAACTGCGTTTTCTTCTGAAGAGCACTGTCCATATTTTCCTTTGCAAAGCCGGCCTCTGCGAGCTGCTTTTTCATCTGTGAAAGTGTCTGTGTATATTCTGCAGCACTGTCATATCCATAGAGACTTAAATACTCATCAAGCGAAGCCTTTGCCTTCTCATAGTCAGCCTTTGTCTTGGCGCGCTTTCCTATCTGCTCGTTGAAACGGCTGTAGTCATGAGCCTTTGTTCGAAGCTCATAAAGCTTCTCCTGATACTGCGATTCATCTGCTTCAATCGAAAAGCTGTCAAAAAACTGTGATACCTCATGCTCCATTGATGTAATGCCGCTTTGAATCTGCTCAAGCTGCTCCTTTAATTCCTGAATCGGTATCTCCTTTTGCTTTATATTTTCCTCACGCTCAGCCATAAGCCTGATGTATGCTCTCTGCTTTTTGTTGTTCAGACGGATTCCATAGACCATCATGACAACACCGCAAAGCGCCATAGCGACTCCAGCTATGCCTACCACAAGAAACATGATTTCCTTCACATTGTACTTCTCATTCAGACTGAATACCGTGCAACAGCCGCTGCCAAAAGGCCGATAACCATAAGCACAATACCTGCAGGTACAAGCTTAGTCTTCTCAGGTGTCTCCGGTTCCTCCTCATCATCTGCCATCTTTGCAAGTGAGGTCATCTGCGAGAGCTTGAGCTCCATGTGGCTGTACTCATTCTTGACACTCTGGATGTTTGCAATCTTCTTTTGCATCTCATCAAGACCATCATCAGATGGCACACCATCCTTAAACATACCTGAAAGTGTATCTAAATACTGCTCCTCCTCAGGCGTAAAGCTCAGATTATCTTCTACAGCCTTTAAGCTTTCTAGCTCTCCGGCCTGCTTTGTCTTTTCCAAAAGCTCTGCCTCATCCGGTGCTTTGTCTCCAAAGACTGCCATTGCAGCATTGTAAATGCTCTCTTTCTCCTTTGCAACAGCACAAAGCTGCTCGTAGTTTTCACGAAGTGCCTGCTTTCTGCTGTCCTCAGATGCCACCTGAAGCGCCCTGCCGTACTCGGCTCTTATACCGGTAAGCTCCTTCTTCTGGGCAGTTTTCTCATCTATTTTCTGTGAAAGCTGTGCTGCCGCCTCATCCGCTGCCTGATACTTCTTAAGCTCCTGTTCCAAGGCTGTGAGTGTATTTACACGCTTTTTGATAGAGCCTGTGATACGGTTTGGGGACATCTTGTTCATCATGTCCTTAATGTCCGCTGTCGCCGACTCGAAGTTGTTGATATCATTTGTATTTTCCGCCATATTGCCAAGCTTTGCGCTGATGCTGTCTGATGACGAAAACATGCAGTCTGCCTGTGCTATGTATATCGTTCTCTTGAACGAGCTGCGGTCGAGGTCAAAAAGCTCCTCTCCAAGCAGTGGTGAAAAATCATCACACTCAACCATGGTTGCAAGCCTGTATAAGTGAAAATCATCCTGCTTTTCTGTGAGGCCAAAGGTCCTTACAAGTCTGTACTCCACTCCATCGGCCTCAAAATCAAGCTCTCCACCATAAGTGCCGCCCTGCCATGGCTTATAGAGCTTTCTTTCCCTCTCAAAGGCGCCCGGCTCCTTTTTCGTATCAAAGCCGTACAGCATAGCCTTCAAAAAAGCCGCAAGTGTACTCTTTCCCCAGCCGTTTGGCTGGTTTATGACATTGACTCCATCATTGAAATTGATATTAAGATCGGACAGCTTTCCGAAGTTGTTTATGTGACAAGCTATTAACTTCAATTTCTAAATCTCCTCCCCGCTAAGCGCCGATATACCACACCTGATGACCTCAGACTTCTGCTCCTCGGTCATATCTGAGCCAAGCACCATCCGTATGAACTCACCCTTAAGTGATGCATCCTTTTCGTATTCACTGTAATTGATGAGAAGTCTTGTCTCATCATACACCTTTTCATAGTAGAAATATTCCTCGAACATATCCTTGAGGAAATCTGTGTTTATCTCACAATCCACGTCCACCTCACCTACAAGCACGAACTTACCATGCTTCTCGATGAATATTCACTGTCCGAAATGGCCTTTTCCATCTTCACAGCCACATCCTGTGTGGTCATAGCTCCTGTCACATCCACATACAGCGTGTAGAGGCTCCTGTACGCAAACGGTACAAAGCTAAAGCCTGCCGTGAGCTTCTCATCATCTATATCAAGCACCACAAAGCCTTTTTGTCCGCACTCATCAAAGCCTCTTCCCTCTAAGCAGCCGCTATAGCAGTACATGCCACGGTTGTCAAGCTGTCCGCTCTGATACTCATGCACATGACCGAGTGCGAGATAATCAATGCCCTTATTCTTAAGGTCGCCTGTGGAAATCTCATCACCGAGCTGTCCGTGGAGAGTGACAACGTTGTAATTGTCATTGTCGAGCACAAGAGAATTGTACATGGAAGCCTGGTTAGACTTGTCTATCTCAAGACCTGTTATTGTGATATTTCCATAGCTGTATGAGGTCCACTGATTAGAAAAAAGCTTAAGGTTTTCAGGGATTTCATCGAGCTCGATATGAAATTGTCCGAGTCGTGATTACCCTTAAGATAATAGAAATCGATATCCGGATTTGACGTAATCGAATCCTTTACCAGATTTCTGGCAGTCGCTGACACATTTCTCGTGTCAAATAAATCGCCTGCTATGATAATCGCCTTTACATCATTATTTTTGGCGTACTCTATCATCCTTGAATATGTACGCAGTATTTCCATTTTTCTCTCTTTTGCCTGCTCCTTTGACAGATTCGAGGTCATCTTCGAATCCAGATGCAGGTCTGCACAGTGGATAATTTTCATTTTTCCAATTCCTCTTGATATATGAACGTTTATAAATCATTACAGACTACACATAGATTCATTACGCATAGCCTGGTTGCATCATTTACAGCCAATTCACAATTTCATAATCATTTAACAATTAAACGTGCTGACTGTCTGCAAGCTCAGGTGTACCTCTCATCTGAATGAGCGGGCCGCCCTTCTTCTCAACGTAATCTTTAGTGATCGTAACCGTGCCGATATTGTCATCCTTTGGTATCTCATACATGATATCGAGCATGAAATCCTCTATAATCGCACGAAGGGCTCTGGCTCCGACCTTCTTCTCCTTTGCCATCTTGGCGATGGCATAGAGTGCATCATCATCGAACTCAAGCCTTACCTCATCCATCTCAAGGAGCTTCTGATACTGCTTGATTATGGCATTCTTTGGCTCCTTCAATATCTTTACAAGCATATCCTCGGTGAGAGCCTCAAGTGAGAACATGATTGGAAGTCGTCCGATAAACTCAGGAATCATTCCGAATTTGCGGATATCATCAACAGTTGCCTGCATGAGCAGGTTCTCATCCCCATCATACTTGTCCTTTAAATCAGCCTTGAAGCCTATAGAAGCCTCCTTGTTCAGGCGCTCCTTTATGATATCCTCAAGTCCCGGGAAAGCACCTCCGCATATAAAGAGAATATTTCTCGTGTCAACTGTGGTCATCGGAACCATGGCATTCTTGCTGCTGGCGCCAACCGGCACCTCAACCTCTGAGCCCTCTAAAAGCTTAAGCATACCCTGCTGCACTGACTCTCCGCTCACATCACGCTGGTTGGCATTTCTCTTCTTTGCAAGCTTGTCTATCTCATCTATAAAAATGATACCGTGCTCAGCTCTCTCCACGTCATTATCTGCAGCCGCAAGAAGCTTACTTACCACACTTTCGATATCGTCACCGATATATCCGGCCTCAGTAAGTGATGTGGCATCTGTTATGGCAAGTGGCACATCTAAAGCTTTGCAAGAGTCTTTACGAGATATGTCTTTCCTGAACCTGTAGGTCCGATCATGAGCATATTTGATTTCTCAATCTCCACACCATCATATTTATTTGAAGCCTGCTTTGCAGTGGTATTCTCTTCCTGCGCCTTATGCTTATTGTCAGCCATGACACGCTTGTAGTGGTTATATACTGCAACCGACATGACCTTCTTTGCATGCTCCTGACCTACCACATAGTCATCAAGACTTGCCTTGATCCTATGCGGTGCAGGAATTGAGTGAATGTCAAGAATCGGCTCGACCTTTTTCTCTTCTTTTGGCTTTTTCTTCTTAAGCTTCTGGCTGTTTGGTATGCCTCCTGTCAGATCTGACAAATTTATCATGCTGATATTGGGCATATTGCCAAAATCCATATTGCTTATATTACCCAGATTTCCGAGGTTTCCAAAATTACCGTTGCTCATGGAGTCAAATGTCTTTTGCATACAATCGTTGCAGATGCACAGGTTCGGCTGGATATGTATCATCTTGCCTGCCACGCTCTCCGGTCTGCGGCAGATATAGCAGACATCCTCGTAGTCGTTTGACTTGTTATCGTTTGTATTATCTATGTTATTTGTAGTTTCTTCATTATTATCCTGAATATTGTCAGGTACTTCCTTGAAATCATCATTATTCATAGGTGAATTACCGCCTTTGTATCATTTAGCTGCTTTATCAGCCATTTAACTATTATACACTACTGAATAAATGCGTGCAAGCAAGCTGAGGCGCTTTTGAAAAAAAAGAACCGACAGATCAAAAGACCTGCCGGATCCATTTTCTTAATATCTATCCAATTATAACAACTCCATAAGAAGCTTATTGACAACAGCAGGATTTGCCTTGCCCTTTGTGGCCTTCATGGTCTGACCTACAAGTGCTCCGATGGCTTTCTTCTTGCCATTGTGGTAATCCTCCACCGCCTGTGGATTTGCATCGATGACAGCCTGGATTGTGGCTTTAAGCTCACCCTCATCATTCATGCTCTTAAGACCGTTCTCCTCGACATACTGCTCAGGATCTATATCATCCGAGAATATTTTCTCAAATACTTCCTTGGCAACAGATGAGTTGATCGTGCCTGCATCCACCAAATCTACAAGCTTTGCAAGGTTTACAGGTGAGAAGTTTATCTCATCTGCATCCATATCGTTATCCTTTAACAGTCGCATTGTCTCAACCATCAGCCAGTTTGAAACCTTCTTCGGCTTGCCGCAGAGCTTTGTGGCAGCCTCAAATATGTCTGCCATATGCTTTGACTCTGTGAGAATCTTTGCATCATACTCAGGGATGTCGTATTCCTTCTTGTAGCGTGCAAGCTTCTGTGGACGAAGCTCAGGCTGCTTTGCCTTTATCTGTGCAATCCATTCATCGGATACGACGATTGGCACGAGGTCAGGCTCAGGGAAATATCTGTAGTCCTGTGCATCCTCTTTTGAACGCATGGCATGTGATGATTCCTTATTGTCATCCCATCTACGTGTCTCCTGTACTACCTTTCTGCCCATCTCAAGAAGCTCTATCTGACGCTCACGCTCGCCCTCGATGGCATGTGCGATAGCCTTGAAGGAGTTAAGATTTTTCATCTCAGTACGTGTACCAAACTTCTTTGCACCCACCTCTCTTACTGAGATGTTGACATCGGCACGCATTGAGCCCTCATTCAATTTACAGTCAGATGCTCCGAGATACTGGATGGTCTGACGCAGAGTCTCAAGGTATGCGATAACCTCCTCAGCGGAGCGCATATCAGGCTCTGATACTATCTCTATAAGAGGTACTCCGGAACGGTTGTAATCTACGATAGATACGTCCTCCCACTCGTCATGTACGAGCTTTCCGGCATCCTCCTCCATGTGGATTTCATGGATTCTGACGTTTTTCTTTCCGTTTGCTGTCTCAATCTCCACTGAACCGTTGCGGCAGATTGGCAGATAAAGCTGTGATATCTGATAGTTCTGTGGGTTATCCGGATAAAAATAGTTCTTTCTGTCAAATTTGCTGTACTGTGTGATGGTACAGTTGGTGGCAAGTCCTACTGCCACTGCGTACTCTACAACCTGCTTGTTTAAAACAGGAAGTGAGCCCGGCTGTCCTGTGCAGACAGGACATGTATGTGTGTTTGGTGCGCCTCCGAACGCTGTGGAGCAGGCGCAAAAGATCTTTGTTTTTGTAGCTAACTCTACATGGACCTCAAGTCCGATGACTGTCTCATAGTTTTTCATATCCTTTTTGCCTCCTTCCTACTGTGCACCGGCAGATTTATTGGTATCTGCTGTATTTTTGTTACTGTATTCCTCCGCAATAGTGCTACGCTTAAGCTCTCTTGTTTTTTCAAAGCTGTATGCTGCGCGGATGATATTCTTCTCCTTAAAGCAGTCTCCGATGAGCTGTAATCCGATTGGAAGTCCTTTTTTGTCCATGCCGCACGGAAGCGATATTCCCGGAAGTCCTGCAAGGTTTACAGATATGGTGTAGATATCACCGAGGTACATCTGGATTGGATCACTTAAGCTCTCTCCAAGCTTTGGAGCTGTGGTTGGTGCTGCCGGTCCGAGTATCACATCATATTTGGCAAAGGCATCATCAAAGGCTTTTTTGATAAGTGCCTTTACTCTTAAGGCCTTTAAGTAATATGCATCATAATATCCTGATGAAAGCACGAAGGAGCCGAGCATGATTCTTCTCTTTACCTCAGGTCCAAAGCCCTCAGAACGCGATTTCTTGTACATGTTGTGAAGGTCTGTGTACTCCTTTGTACGGTATCCGTATTTGACACCGTCGAATCTGGCAAGGTTTGAGCTTGCCTCAGCACAGGCGATTACATAGTATGCAGGAATGGCATACTCTACAAGTCCGAGGTCAAATTCCTCCACAACAGCACCTTTTTTCTTTAATTCATCTGCCGCTGTAAGGATTGCCGATTTTACCTCCGCGTCAAGTCCATCTCCGAGATAATCCTTTGGAATACCAATCTTCATACCCTTTACGTCATCGACAAGCGCCTCTGTAAACTTCAAATCGTCTCTGTTTACTGATGTCGAATCCTTCGTATCATATGAAGCGATTGCCTCAAGTATAGTAGCACAGTCTGTAACATCCTTTGCGATAGGTCCAATCTGGTCAAGCGATGAGCCATAGGCAATGAGTCCATATCGTGAAACTGTACCGTAGGTTGGCTTGATTCCTGTCACACCACAGAAGGAGCTTGGCTGTCTGATTGATCCGCCTGTATCTGAACCGAGTGCAAACGGCACCTCCTCTGCTGCAACTGCTGCACAGCTTCCGCCTGATGAACCGCCCGGTACGTGCTCTGTATTCCATGGGTTTTTTGTTGCTCCAAAGGCAGATGTCTCCGTGGTGCTTCCCATGCAAACTCATCCATGTTGGTTTTTCCAACGATGACACAGCCAGCATCCTCAAGGCGCTTAACAGCCTCCGCTGTGTAGGTCGGGATGAAATTGTAGAGTATCTTTGATGAACATGTGGTAAGAAGCCCTTCTGTACACATGTTATCCTTTATGGCTACAGGCACACCCGCAAGCGCTCCTTTTAGCTCTCCCGCATCAATTTTTGCCTGAATCTCTGCTGCTTTTTTAAGTGCACCCTCTTCGTCTATTGTAACAAAGCTGTTTATCTTTTCTTCTTTTGCTTTTATAGAAGCAATGGCAGCCTTTACAGCCTCTTCCACTGTAACTTCCTTTGCCTGTATTTTCTTGCCGAGTTCCACGGCAGTTAAAGACATTAAATCCATTTTTCTCCTCCTTGCCGTTATTCGCCGATTGTCTTTGGTACCTTGAATCCGCCGTCCTTCTTGACCGGTGCATTGGCAAGTGTAGCTTCACTTCCGTCACCGTTTGTGACAACATCATCTCTGAATACATTGTTTACAGGAATACATGGCTCATTGGCTCAATTCCCGAAGTATCAAGCTCCTTCGAGCTTGTCGATATAATCAAGCTATATCGCTATCCTTCTTGTCACCCTCTGTCCTTCCTCCGGTCGAAAAGCCTCAAAGACCTTTTGCCAAGGATTCCG
>ENA-OQBT01000577-OQBT01000577.1-human-gut-metagenome-genome-assembly--contig:-NODE-577-length-21416-cov-3.530556_pt1 | contig 21416 bp, 26 predicted proteins | sample MGYA00242749_ERZ504557 | MGnify/ENA primary metagenome ERZ504557 (study PRJEB26092, sample SAMD00036243) | human gut metagenome | host: Homo sapiens | study: EMG produced TPA metagenomics assembly of... | reverse complement strand
TATTTTTTAAATATATAATTATCAATTTTACAATTCTCCCTTATGTTTTCTATGACAATCGGGATTTTATAAAATTCTTATTAATAATTTAAAATAAGCCCGTACGTTTACCGTAATGCTTAGAGTCGCCGTTTTGTTTCCAGCCAACCATATCACCGATGGACATAACGCGGCGAGTCAAGCAATCCTTACATTTATCGGCATTATCGTCTACGCAAGGTTTGTTATCGTAGAGTAAGTACTTGGCACGGTGTTCCGGAATCGTAATAATCGGCATCAAAATATTGGCGCCGGCCGCAAGACCTTTTTCACGTCCCAATTTATCGAGGGCCTGTAGGGCTGTGGTAGCCGCGATATTAACGTCTTTTAAGAATAAGCGGGTCAACGCAATCATCTTGAGCCCCAGCTGAATACGACGTTTTTTACCCGCTTCATCATCAATCCCCATGGCCAATGCTTCTTGACCGAGTGGGGTGTCATGATGTACCACATATGGTCCCATACCGATCATGTCGATATCCATATCACGGTAGAAGAGAATATCATTCACCAAATCTTCTTCCGTCTGATGAGGAAGACCGATCATAACCCCGGTGCCCACCTGGAAGCCCACTTTGCGAAGACTCTTTAAACAGTTAACGCGCGTTTCAAAAGAATGGAGTTCATCATTCGGGTGGATTTTCTTATATAATTCCGGATTACTTGTTTCAATACGAAGCAAGTAACGACTGGCACCCGCTTCCACCATGCGGCGATAACTTTCTTCAGTCTGCTCACCGACACACATGGTAATCCCCAAGGAGCCGTCGCCGATAGATTTAATTTCACGAATTAAGTCTACTACATAGTCCACGAAGGCCGCATCACTGCGCTCGCCAGACTGCAAGGTAATGGAGCCGTACTCATGGTCATAGGCCCACTGCGCCATTTTAATAATATCTTCGCGCTTCATATCAAAGCGTTCCGTTTTATCGTTCTCACGACGAATGCCGCAATATTCGCAGTTTTTCACACAGCGATTGGAGAATTCAATCAAACCGCGATAATACGCCATCTTATCTACATATTTAGCCTTAACTTCATAGGCCTTTTTATAAATACCTGCAAATCATCTTCGTCGGTGACGCTCATCAAAAAGCGCAACTCATCGACGGTCAACGTGTCATTGCCGACCAAATCTTTCTTAAGTATATCTTGTACTGTCATTTTTTGAACTGTCATATTCCTCCATTTATTCCGAACGACGATAGGCCCCCATCAGTGAATCCGCTGGCTTCACCGTCTTCATTGCGAACGACGATAGGCCACGGTAAGCGGCTCTGTCAGCGTAGCCGGCAGGTCCGTATCTTTTACAAAACCATCCAATTCAGCGGGCAAATCGGTCCATTCGGTTAATTCATGAGCAATCATATAATGGGCGAGGCGGCCGCGCATCTGTTTTGACGAGGTGCTGAGCTGCTTCCACACGCCCTGTTTTAATTCTAAAAACTCAACCGTCACTATATGCGGATGAGTCACTAATTTTGAATATTCCTTGGATGCCAAGTTCAAGAGCCAATCTTCCTTTTGAAAATAGGCCGTTACCTTGCCGGTCCAGCAATCATAAAGTGATTTGGCGTCTTTAAGGAGATCTTCAGCTACCGGCTCGGTTATCACGTTTTTGGCAAAATCCGGTCTACCAAATCGAGCCGATAATCGGTAACCGGACTCTGCGGCGTTACTACGCCATACAAAGCGGATAAAATACATACATGGTCATTACCGAAGGCCTGTGCTTTTTCAGACAAATCCTCCAAGCCAAATTTTTAAAGGCAAGGCCCGAATAGCTGAGTGCGGCAGCCCCTTCCGGCGCCGTTTCATAGTTTTGATAAAACTCGACCAAGTCAGCCGCCATATCTTCCTTAACTTTAAGAGCCTTCATGATGGCCTCCGCCGATAAAGTTTGCATATGGGCCACAATGGCTTCGGTTAAGGCTTTAGCAAAAACCGGTGCTGTAGCCTTGCCCTGCAAGGTTTTCGTTTTACTAGGAGACAGGAGTATTTTCATGCTTACTCATACCTGCCTCTTCATGCATAGCTTCGTCTTCGGCTACTAACTACGCCTGCAAGTCTTTACTCCAAATCATCATTGGCAAGCTACAACATACTTGGCTTTCATTTCCTTACACATATGAATTGCTTCATTCAAATATGGCGAACCTTCATCAATACCGTCAGTCAAAATCACAACATGGCGATTTTTTAAATCCATGCCGGAATATACCATATGTTCACCATTGTAGAAAATCTCTTCAATGAATAATTTATCGTGCATAAACTCGTCCATGCGGTGCAATATAATACGATCTAACAAGGCATTAGCCGGCGTCGAAACTGGTTCCGTAGTAGCCAGCCTTCCGGCTGCAAACGAATAAATACAGTCTTTTGGTTATGACCTTTGCGGTACTCCAAAAGAGCCTGTTCCAAAGCGCCGTAGAACAAGAATTGTTCTGCCGGATCTAAGGTATCACTCAAAAACATATCTATAACGGAGCCTGATTCGGCCGTTTTCAACTGTGCTGACAACTGAACCGCTACATCTTCTACAACTTCTTCATAATCGGAATGTTTAACTTCTGCCATTACGCGATCCTCCTACATCAATACACTAAATCGAAACAGTCAAGCTTCTTTCTAATTCTAACCATATAATTATAGCATTTTTACCTAAAATATTCTATATCCCCCATGGACAATACCATATAATATGTTTTTCATTATATTTCGTCAAAAATCAAAAGGACTTCCGCAGAATTTGCGAAAGTCCTTAGTATAACCAATATTGACTGTTACATTGACGCGTCATGCATACACGCGGTCAATCTGCAGTAAACGATTAGGCTTCAAATATAAACGATTACGCTTCAAATAAGAGATAAATATTCATCCCCGTCACCACAAGCCCGATAAGCCACAACATAACCGCCGTAGACGGTTTGTTTTTGTATACCCCCATAACCTTGGCCGAACCGGTCAAGTAGAGCTGCAAGAAAATGGTAAACGGCAATTGCAAACTGAGGAACATTTGTGAAACGAGGAGTGCTTTAAACGAGTCTTGAATGAATAAAATGAGCACGAGCGCCGGAATATAAGTAAGTGCGAGCCCGATGCGACTGTGCAAATCCTTCATATCATAGGATTCACCAAACATCCCCGCAAAAATACTGGCTCCCGCCATACCGGCCGTAGCGACGAAGCAAGCCCCGCAAAGAGTAAGGCGATGGCAAAAATAACCCCTGCCGACGGCCCGATTAACGGTACCAACAATTCCTGAGCCTGTTCTAACTCTTCTACCATTACGCCTTGCGCAAAGAACGTAGCGGCCGCCAGAATAATCATGGCGGAATTGATGGCCCAGCCAATCCCCATGGAAAGAATAGTATCCAAGAACTCATAACGCAAGCGTTTCTTCATAATTTCCGGATCTTTTTTATTGAACTCACGGCTCTGAATAATTTCCGAATGAAGAAATAAATTATGAGGCATAATAACGGCCCCTAAAATACTCAAGATAACGAGCATCGATTCATTCGGCAATGTCGGATTCACCCAACCGAGTCCTGATGCAGCCCAATCTACATCAACCATGGAAAGCTCTGCCAAATAGGCTAACGCAATGAGCGATACAAAGCCGGCAATAACTTTTTCAAGCTTACTGTACGAATTTGTCAACAGCATGACGGTACACACAATGGCCGTCAAAATAGATCCGATAAAAAGCGGAATGCCGAACAGCATTTTTAAAGCTATGGCCGCCCCGATAAACTCCGCCAACGCTGTGGCCGCCGCTGCCAGCCCTGCCGTACTCAGTAAAGTGCGCGACAACCAACGGGGCAATGTTTCATAGGCACATTCCGACAAACAACGACCGGTTACAATACCTAAATGGGCCACATTATGTTGCAACAAGATGAGCATAATCGTTGAAAGCGTAACAACCCATAACAAACTGTAACCGAATTGGGCCCCGGCCGCTAAGTTGGCCGCCCAGTTCCCCGGGTCGATAAACCCGACCGTTACGATAATCCCCGGTCCAATGTATCGGAAAACTTCCGAAACTCCCTGTTTGTGGACCGTATTTAGTTTTTCTTTAATACGTGACAACATACCCTTCACCATTTCCTATCTTTTATAATCCAACGACACCGATTCACATACACTCATAATTACGGCTTGGATTTCAGCAAGGGTCCCCTTCCTGTCACAGTCCAAACACTATTGTGCAGCAGATGCACTTTCAGCAGCACTATTTGGATTTACCGGTTTAGCATCGGCGTTGGCCTCGCATTATTAGCCGCATCAGCTTGAGCTGCTCCCTGAACTACCGGGCCGGGCTGAGCCTGCGCGCCGGTCTCTTTATTACCGGATTTGCCTTGTTCCTTGGCAGCTTCTTTATCTGCTTTAGCCTGTGCTTTCGCGGCTGCTTTATCAGCTTTAGCCTGGGCCTTAGCCGCTTCTTTATCGGCTTTAGCCTGTGCCTTAGCTGCTGCTTTATCCTGTTTAGCCTGTTCTGCTTTTTCTTCCGCTTCTATGCGTGCACGATTTTCCTGAAATTTTTCACGCGATTTAGCCGCTTCTTCATCAGCCTGAGCAATCGCCTGTTTGCCTACTTTATCATATAAAGCATCCGGTGCTGCCACACCACTGCTCGAAATGACCACACCTACACGAGCCCTGGCATCACTGCGGCCGCGATTATCAAAACGAAGGCGCACATCGCCACCGGTTTGCACCTTGCTGCTGTCCACTTCAAAATGCTTCATTTTTTCCGCAATTTCTTCGCGGGTTAATGCCGGCTGTTGACCTTGCGAAATAGCATCTTCGCCGCGCTTACCTTCGCGAATTTCCTGATCCCGGTTATATTGCATCAAATCCTCACGGAATTCACTATACAAGCGAATGGCAATATTTTTATCCGTATCATTCATTGTCTCACGACGTTCCACAATATCCGCCACCAGTGGTGTCAATTCATAACGCGTATATACTTGCGTACCCAAATTTAAACCTTTAGTATCAGTAAGTGCCCCATGCTTTTCGAGCGTCATTAACGCCTGATACGCCCAATCCGACGGTTTCACATCGGCCAGGCGATTATCGGCCTGACTGATACCTACAGTACAAACGGTACATAAACCGGCTACTAATAAAGCTTTTTTCCAATTCATGGTCAATCTCCTTATTTTCTTAAATTCATCAATATTATACCATGTTTTTACGAACTTTGCTATCATTGAAAGTCATTATCAAAATTAATTAAAGTTATTCGCCTGTTTCCAAAAGCTTCGCCTGTTTCAAGCAAACATAGCCCTAACTTTTTCAAAAAAATCCTCCCATTTCAAGCAAATATGGTCCTAACAGCACTATACAAAATTCATTTCGGAATTTCATGAAAAACGCTTTTTACCAACATACTAATGTTTAAGTAAAAAGCCGTTTTATCTATTCAACTGTTATCCCTTACAATGTTTTAACTTACACGGCACTCAGAACAGCCGCTTTCATAGTTTTTACGTACTCCCCTAACGCTTCATCAGCCGCATCACCATGAGCTTCAATGATTTTTACAATAGCCGAGCCTACGATAGCCCCATCCGAAACGGCTGCCATAGCTTTCGCCTGTTCCGGTTCAGCAATGCCGAAGCCGATGGCCACCGGCACATCGGTATATTTTTTTATCGTTTGCACTAAGCCTGCGATATCGGTAGTAATTTCTTTGCGCACGCCCGTTACCCCTAAGGAAGATACGCAGTAAACAAAACCTTTCGCATCAGATGCAATGCGTTCGATACGCTGTTCTGAAGTTGGGGCGATTAAGGAAATCACGGTAACTCCCGCAGCAGCCGCCACATCTTCAATTTCACCTTTTTCTTCGTAAGGCATGTCCGGTACAATGATGCCGCGAATGTTAAGCGCTTGGCAGCGAGCAAAGAATTTTTCCGCGCCATATACATAAACCGGGTTCAAATAGGTCATGAACACCAACGGAATCGTAACAGTTTCACGGACTTTTTGAACCATGGCAAAAATGGCATCCGTAAGAGCACCGCTTTTTAGCGCTCTTTGTGAGGCGCGCTGAATGACTTCCCCTTCGGCCACCGGATCGGAGAAGGGAATGCCGATTTCCACTAAATCGGCGCCCGCATCAGCCATAACCTTAATATAACGGGCCGTGCTTCCAAATTAGGGTCGCCGGCAGTCAAAAATCCGATAAATGCTTTGCCCTTGGCAAAAGCTTGTTCTATTGCATAACTGTCTTGTTGTACCTTATTCATTGATGTCATACCCCCTGTATCGCGCCATAGCCGCTACATCCTTATCACCGCGACCGGAAATACAAATAATAATCGATTCGTCACGACCCATTGTCGGTGCCACCTTCATAGCATGGGCTACGGCATGGGCACTTTCAATAGCCGGAATAATGCCTTCGGTGCGCGACAAATATTCAAAGGCCGTTACCGCTTCTTCATCGGTAATCGGAACGTAAGTAGCTCGACCCGTATCGTGTAAGTACGAATGTTCCGGTCCGATACCCGGATAATCAAGACCGGCAGAGATGGAGTATACCGGTGCAATTTGGCCGTATTCGTTTTGCACGAAATAGGAACGCATGCCGTGGAAAATCCCCGGTGTTCCTTTTGCCAACGTAGCCGCATGTTCTTTCGTTTCGATACCGAGGCCCGCTGCTTCACAACCGACCAACTGAACCCCTTCATCAGGGATGAAATGATAGAACATGCCGATAGCATTGCTGCCACCACCGACACAGGCGAGCACCATGCTTGGCAACTTGCCTTCAGCGTCCAAAATTTGTTCCCGCGCTTCTTTACTGATAATGCTTTGGAAATCGCGGACAATCATGGGGAACGGATGCGGACCTACGGCTGACCCCATGGCATAATAGGTATCATCCACCCGGCGAGTCATTCACGAAGCGTTTCACTGACTGCGTCTTTTAAGGTCATAGTCCCTGACGTTACGGGATGTACCTTCGCACCTAATAATTCCATGCGATACACATTAAGGGCCTGACGTTCCGTGTCTTCTTTACCCATAAAAATTTCGCATACCATGCCGAGAAGCGCCGCTGCCGTAGCCGCCGCAACACCATGTTGACCGGCGCCGGTCTCAGCGATGATACGTTTTTTACCCATTCGTTTGGCCAACAAAACCTGTCCCAATACGTTGTTAATCTTATGGGAGCCGGTATGATTTAAATCTTCACGTTTCAAATAAATTTTGGCACCGCCAAATCTTCCGACATATGCTTGGCATAGTACAAAATCGACGGACGACCCGTGTAATTCACCTGTAGTTCTTCCAATTCGGCCACGAAATCGGGGTCATTTTTATATTTCTCATACGCTGCTTCTACTTCAAGGACGGCGTTCATCAAAATCTCCGGAATATATTGCCCGCCATGCTCACCATAGCGGCCCTTGCGTTGTACTTCACTCACAAAACTCACCTCTCCAATCTTTCTCTTTTATTGTTTTACTATTTTCAAAAAGTCTTCTATTTTTCGTTCATCTTTAACGCCGTCAGTCTCTACACCACTGCTCACATCAACGCCATAAGTTGGCAATGCGCATCGCTCGAGCTACATTTGTAATATTTAAACCGCCGGCCAACATAAAGGGTTTCGTAAAATCTCTTAAAAGCGACCAGTCAAAGCTTTGACCGGATCCGCCCCGTTCGCCCTTTACAAACGTATCAAATAGAATCATATCGCTGAACTGTCACGCCATCCGCGCTACATCGGCGGCTGACTTCACCGGAACGACTTTCCAAATGGCCGCCTTCGTCAATTGACGTAACGCCTCAATGTCCTCTTCCGTTTCATCACCGGAAAGCTGAATTACATCAAGGGGCACGGCTATAGCCAGCTTCGCCATAACTTCTAATGATTCGTTAACAAAGATGCCTGCTTTTTTTACTGTCGGCACCAAATGGGCCGCCAAGGTTTTAGCCTCAATACAAGTCACCTGCCGTTTGCTGGGAGCAAATACGAAACCTATATACTCCGGTCTTAATTCATGGGGCAACGCATTGATTAAGGCAATATCTTCCGGCCGTTTCAAGCCGCAAATTTTTGCTTTCACCGGTGGTACTTTGCCGTAGAGTTCGGCAATCGCTGTTCCCTTATCGGCCACTCTCATAAAACGCTCCCCGATAAGGGCGGCGCCGATACCGTTTTCACGAAGAGCTTCTATATCAGCGGCCGTATTAAGACCGCTTTCCGATACAAATATAACCGAATCAGGCACCAGCTTTCTAAGCTTCAAACTGTGATTAATATCTACCGTAAAATCACGCAAATCACGATTATTTACGCCGATAACCCGTGCCCCTATATTAAGAGCTTTAGCTATCTCTTCTTCCGAATGGGCCTCAACCAAACAGGCCAAGCCTAAACTGTTTGCCAACCCATGAAAATTCTTTAATTCTTCTTCCGATAGAATCGCACAAATCAATAAAATGGCGGAGGCACCGATTACTTTGGCCTCATATATCTGATAGCTGTCGATAGTAAAATCTTTACGCAGCACCGGAATCTGTACTGCCTTGGCAATCTCTGTGAGGTATGTATCGGCCCCTTGGAAAAACTCCGGTTCCGTCAATACCGATATAGCGGCGGCACCGGCCTTTTCATAATCCTCGGCAATCGCCAAATAAGGGAAATCTTCCGCAATAACGCCTTTCGACGGCGATGCTTTTTTCACCTCGCAGATAAAATTCATCGAGCCCGCCCGAAGCGCTTTTTCAAAATCAAAGGGGAATTGTCCGCCCTGTCTTGTCAGTTCGGCTCGTGCTATCACCTCTGCTTTGGCCTTGATCAGCTCCAAAGGCACACTTTCTTTTAACTTGGCCACCCGCGCTTTAGTGGCTGCTACAATCGTATCAAGAATCATTAAGCCACCTCATTGGTAGCGGCGATTAAACCTTCCAACACCGCCAGAGCCTTGCCTTCATCGATAAGCCGCGCCGCCTTAGCGATACCTTCAGCTAAAGTAGTATCTTCTTCTGCCAAACGGAAACTCATGCCTGCATTAAGAAGAACCGCATTACGACGGGAGCCGTTTTCACCATTCAGTACGGAGCGGGTAATTTCCGCATTAACCGGACCGTCACCGCCTACGAGTTCAGCCGGTTTGGCATAGGCAAGACCGAATTCAGCAGGATCCAGCACATAGCTGGTTAACTTACCATCATTAATTTCGCAAACATAGGTCTTATCACAAGCGGTGATTTCATCGAGACCGTCAAAACCGTGAACTACGGCGCCTCGTTTAACCCCCAGATTAGCTAATACCTGAGCCATCGGTTCAACTAATTCCTTAGCGTATACGCCCATGAGCTGCATGGTCGCACCGGCAGGATTCGTCAAAGGTCCCAGAACATTAAACACGGTGCGAATTCCTAAAGCCTTGCGCACCGGCATGGCGTATTTCATGGAGCTATGATAGAGCGGGGCAAACATAAAGCACATGCCTACTTTATTAAGCACATCCTGATTGGCCGGTCCCGGTACATTTAAATTGACCCCTAAGGCTTCCAAGCAATCAGCAGCGCCACATTTACTGGATACACTGCGATTGCCGTGCTTAGCAACCGGAATACCGCCGGCAGCGATTACAAAGCCTGCAGTGGTGGAAATATTAAACGTATTCGCCTTATCACCACGGTACCGACAATTTCAAATACATCCTTAGCGTGCTTTACGGGCATGGCTTTTTCACGCATGCCTTGAGCAAAACCGGTAATCTCATCGATGGTTTCCCCCTTAAGGCGAAGAGCCCCAACAAAGCACCAATTTGAGCCTCATTAGCTTCACCGTTCATAATCTCACGCATGGCTCCCAAAGCCATATCGTAGGTCAAATCCTTACCATCTACCACTGTTTCAATCGCCGTTTTAATTATCATGATTAGCTCCTCTCGGGCCCTGCCTCTCTTATTTGTCAATACTCTCAGTTCTCAATATTTCATCGTAATTTACTTATACACTCATGTTCAAAAAGTTCTTTAAAATCTCAATGCCATGGGGTGTTAAAATCGATTCCGGATGGAATTGAACGCCGTATAGTGGTTCTGATTTATGTTCCATGGCCATGATTTCGCCGTCCGCCGTTTCCGCCGTAACCACCAACTCTTCCGGTAAGCTTGCTCTATCTACCGCCAAAGAATGATAGCGAGCCGCTTCGAAGTGCTTTGGCAGACCTTCAAACAACTTGGAGTCTTTAATTATATTGACCTCACTGGACTTGCCGTGCATTACCGTTTTGGCAAAACCTACGGTGCCGCCAAAACTTTCCGCCAAGGCCTGATGACCGAGGCAAACTCCTAAAAGCGGGATTTTACCGGCCACGGCCGGAATCAAGGTTCCGTAAATGCCCGCTTCATTCGGCCGACCCGGTCCCGGTGATAATACAATGTGACTCGGGTTCAGTTCAAGCACTTCCGGTACCGTTAATTCATCGCTGCGAACCACTTTAATATCCGAATTCAAGGTTCCGATAAATTGATATAAATTAAAGGAAAAACTGTCATAATGATCAATCAACAATATCATAACCGGTCACCTCTACCCCTTTCTTAATCGCTTCGATTATAGCCTGCGCCTTGTTGCGCGTTTCTTCATATTCATTGGCCGGTACACTGTCCCGTACGATACCGGCGCCGGAACGAACCGCTACATAACCGCCTCTGGCCACCGCCATGCGAATGCCGATGCAAGTGTCCATATTGCCGGCAAAATCTAAATATCCGATAGCCCCCGCATACACGCCGCGCGGTGCTTTCTCAAGTGTTTGCAAAATCTCTACGGCCCGAATCTTCGGTGCCCCCGATAAGGTGCCGGCCGGTAAGGTAGCACTTAATGCATCCAATGCATCCTTATCTTTTTGAAGTGTTCCCGATACGGCGGAACAAATATGCATCACATGAGAGAATCGTTGAATTTCTCTAAGCGCTGTTACCTTCACACTACCGAATTCACAAACACGACCTAAATCATTACGGCCTAAATCGACCAACATATTATGTTCGGCCAATTCCTTTTCGTCATTTCTCAACCGCTCTTCATACGCCATATCTTCCGCTTTATTCTTACCTCGCGGCATCGTTCCGGCGATTGGGAAGGTTTCCACCTGACCATCACGAACCTTCACCAAAGTTTCCGGTGAGGCTCCGGTCAATTCCATATGCGGGCTGCTGAGATAAAACATATACGGCGATGGATTTGTAGTACGCAAGATACGATAAGCATTGAGTAAACTGCCTTTAAACCGTGCGCGACGTCCGATGGATAACACGCCTTGGAAAATATCCCCTTTTCTAATATGCTCCTGTAAGGTTTCAATCTTTGCCATGAATTCTTCTTTGGTAAACTCGTCTTCAAATTCCGTTAAGAGGTTACCGGCCGGTTCATTCACTTCTTCCCCTGTCGCCACCAATTTGGCTAAACTTTCCAGCTCCAGTTGAGCCTTGTTATAATTCGTTTCCAACTCATCGGTGCGAATATTGGTAATTAAAATAATCTTTTTCTTATAATGATCAAACACAATAACTTTATCAAACAACAAAAGCTCCACATCGTTGAAAATGAGTATATCGTAAGGACCGGTGGACATCAACTTCATCCGTTGTGCTTGAAACCCGTGATCCAAATGCGGTTCTTGGTAGGTCATGTATTCATAGCCGAAGTAACCTACAAGACCACCTGTAAAGGTGGGTAAAAAATCGAATTGCGGACTACGGTATTCTTTCATTACCCGGCGAATTTCTTCATTCGGCTTGGTCGTCCGATAGGTTTGTGTCGTAGCGCCCTTAATCGTCATCGTGCCGGCCTTACAGGTGATTTCAAGGAGAGGATTATAGCCTAGGAATGAATAGCGACCCCAGTTCTCTTTGTTATCCGCACTTTCCAATAAAAAGGCGGTTTTGCTTACACGTTTTAACGCTTTAAGCACACTCACTACGGTACGCGTATCCGAAAAGATTTCTTTGTATACGGGCACAATCGGATAATCTGCAGCGTATTTTTTTAATGTTTCCAATGGTAACTGATTCATAATGGCAGCTCCTTTTTCTCAATCATTTGGGCCAACGCTTATAACATTTAATACTTTCCATGCCAAGCTTTTTATGCTAACTCTCTTTTGGTAACAAAAAAGTCCTTGGCAAATATATGCCAAGGACGGGTAATTATACTCGCGGTACCACCTTGTTTGACGTTCTACATACAATAAAACGCCCCCTCATTCGCAGGTACTAACATACCCCTCATTGCTAACGCCAATGTCGCGTCGCTGTATACTAAAGCTATTAACATAACTCTTTCCCAGCGCCCTCAACGGTCCATTTAATAAGCTGCGTTCTGTGAAAATCTCAGCTAACTCCACTCTCTGTAAGTGCACGTCTTATTTTTATCTCCGTCTCAACGTTTATAGGTTCGCTATAAAGTTATATACGAGCCACCACCCCGGCGGCCGTTAAAATCAAATGTCTCTCACTCCATATTGCCCGGCAATCCCTATGCCGAACAAATCCTTCTCTCTGCTCCCTCAAGCTACCTTCGTGTTATCTCGTGATGTACAATTTTTATCAGTTTGTTCTTTTAACAAGAAACTCTGTCCACTTAGGTTGTATTTATAATATACACAATGACGTCAAATGTCAAGATTTTTTTTGTAAGGTTTTCATAAAATTTAAAACTAAGCTTTACCAATACCTTAATAACAAGCATTAATTGGGATTTAAAGCGTCATATATTTTTTTGAATTCTCACATCACAATCAATCTTGGTGGTATAATATACATATAGTGTATTTATTTTAGGATCCTTATATTTCGCAGTTTATTTTGGAGGGAAGTCCCATGGCCAACACCGACACCACAATTAATGCAGTTACCAATCCTGAACCGAATTACACAGCTATTAACATAGAAACAACCATTAAAAATCTGACACGCAATAACTTTGTTGTGCATTATTTTGAGACCGGCGCCGAAGCCACGGCTTACTTAAAAGAACGCATTCAAAATAAACGGGTTGGCTTGGGCGACTCCCGCACCTTACAAGCCCTTAAAGTCTATGAAGCCTTAGAGCCTACCAATAAGGAAATAACGGATATTCACCGCCCCTTAGAAGGGGAAAATTTCCGTCAGACAGCCCTTCGTACTATGCAGCGTGATGTTTTCCTTACGTCCGTAAATGCCTTGGCTCAAACAGGAGAACTCGTTAATATCGACGGCACCGGCAATCGCGTAGCCTGCTCCCTATTCGGTTCCGAAGAAGTATTCTTCGTCCTCGGCGTAAATAAGATTACCCCCGATTTGGCATCCGCATTTATCGAGCTCGTAATGTAGCGGCACCTCGTAATGTTGTAAAAAACAAAAAACTCTCCAAGACTCCATGTGCCATTAAACAGGATCATTGTTATGATTGCGCCTCTCCGGATCGAATCTGCAACGCCCTTACCATTTACTACAAGAAAATGCGCAATATGGACATTATGGAGGTCATCATTGTCAACGAAGAACTTGGTTTCTAATAACTTGGCCGCTAAAACCAACACGCTTCGTCCTATAAGCCTGACTTGGCTTCTAATAACCAAACGAAAGCCCCACCCGTTGCCGGGTGGGGCTTTCTTCATAGGCACAAGCTATCAATCAAATGCCTGTATTAGTTTGTTTAGCTTATTATGCACCTACAAAACGGTTCAAAGCAGCTGTGCTTGTCATATGACGTTTAGTCATGCCAAGTTCAGCAGGGCTGATACCCAATGCTAAGCCGATTAACTGGCTCATATGGATAATAGGCATATCTTTGTCGCTAGGAACATATTGTTTAGCTTCTTTTTGGAACATATCAAGCTGCATCTGGCAAAGTGGGCAAGGTGTAACAACACAATCAGCGCCTTCTTTAGCAGCATCAGCATTGATGGAACCGGTCATCTGCATAACGGAATCATGTGCAGGGTATACAGCATGGAAACCACAGCAATCGAGTTTACGGGAGAAATCGATTGGTGTAGCGCCGATAGCTTTGATTACATCAGCCAAGCTGGTTGGAATCTGGAAGTCTTCAAAGCCGGTTTCTTCTTGCGGACGAAGAAGATGGCAACCATAGTATTCAGCAACACGAAGACCGCTTAAAGGTTTAACAACTTTAGCTTTAAGGTTGTTCAAACCATAGTCGCGAATCAATACCCATAAGAAATGAGTTACATCGCTGGTACCTTTATAACGTAAGCCTGCTTGGCCCAAAATGTTGTTTACGCGAGCGCGTTGAGTTTCATCGCGGTCGAGTTCATTTTTAGCTTCGCGAAGCATTAAAGTACAAGTGTTACAAACTGTCATTAACTGAACGCCTTGTGCTTCAGCTAAGGCAATGTTACGAGCATTGGTAGAAAGAATTGCCAATGGATCAACGTCCTGAACGTGGGACGCACCGCAGCAAGTCCAACCTTCCAATTCTTCGATTTGAATGCCTAATTTTTTAGCAACCGCAACAGTGGCGATAAAATCTTCTTTGGCTGCACCTTCAAGTACACAACCAGGGAAAAATGCGTATTTCATTATCTTTCTGCCTCCTCTGCTGCCTTAATAATGGTGCGCACATCCTTAATACCTTGAACAGGTTTGTGTGGAACTACGAGTTCAAGAGGATTAATCTTACCATGTGCCCAGAGACGCAATGCGTAGAGACCTTGTTTAGCGGAATCTACAAGACCGTCAGTTTTAAGACTCATCGTTACTTCGTTCAAGCGACCGGTCTGCATGAGGTCTTGTTTGAAGGCGATAGCATGGCGAGTACCTTTATTGGATAAGCCGGCTTTCGTAGCTACTGCACGAAGTTCGGAAATATCTTTTGCAGGTTTTAAGTGTTTTGGACAACGGGAGATACAGTTCATGCAATGAACGCATTTCCAAAGACCATGTTCAAAAGCAGGGTTTACGTGAGCCATAGGTGCAGCATCACGGGAATCCTGAACAAAGCGATTAGCTTTAGTGTAAACATATGGATCCAAGAAGTCTTCGCGATTAGCGGACAATTTGTTACATTCGGAAGCACAGCAACCGCAAAGGATACATTCTGTGTTAGTAACAAATTTTTTGAAATCTTCCGGAGTTTGGCGAGAGCCCATGTCGCGGTTGAATTCAGGTTTCATGAAAATCCATGGAGCAACTGTTTTAAGACGGTTAACTTTAGCTTCCCAGTCAACTGCCAAGTCGCGGATTACGTCGAAGTTACCGATTGGAGCGATTTCGATAGTGTCGCTGCCAAAACGTTCGGTAATGTCGTCGATTTTGCTTTCACAACCAAGCATAGCCTGACCATTAACTTTAATGGAGCAAGCACCACAAACAGCACTACGGCAAGCAGCGATGAATGTTAAGGTTGGATCGATAGTATCTTTAATTTTTTGAAGGCCCCAGAGAATTGTACGGTCCGGTTCATAATCAAAGGAATAGGTCTGTACATAGGAGCGACCTTCATTATAACGATGAATCTTATAAGTAATCTGTCTCATCTTAGTACGTCCTTTCTTTTGGTTCGAAGCGAGTAATTACAACTTCACTCTGACCTACTTCGTATTCGCCATCTTCTTTAAGTGTAATAACTGTGTGATTCAAGAAGTTAGCATCATCACGTTTTGCATAGTCTTCGCGAAGGTGACTACCGCGGCTTTCTTTACGACGCATAGCGCCCAAAGTAACAGCTTTAGCAATAGTTAAGAGGCTGCCTACTTCAACGTAGTTTACGAAAGCCATATTGAACGTACGGTTAGTATCGCCAACGTAGCAAGTTTTATATTCTTCAAGCAAACGATTCAAGATCGCCAATTCTTCTTCCATTTTCTTTTCTTCGCGGAAAATACCTACGTTGTTCCACATAGTAAGAGCCATTTCGTCACGAATTTCAGAAATAGGACGACCGGTTGTACGGCCGGTTACTTCACGGAAGCGTTGTTCCCAACCGTTAGCTGCTTCGTTAAGAGCTTTAGCAGCGTCTTTAGCTTGGTTTTCTTTAACGTAAGCTACAGCGCCTTCACCGGCTACTTTACCGAATACAACAGCGTCAGCCAAGGAGTTACCGCCAAGACGGTTAGCACCGTGAATGGATACGCAAGCAGCTTCGCCGGCTGCAAATAAACCAGGGACTACAGTACCGCAAGTTTTGAAATCTTTTACATCAATACCGCCCATGGAATAGTGACAAGTTGGACGAATTGGAATAGGTTGAACTAATGGATCGGCATGTTCGAATGTGATAGCGAGGTCGCGGATACCATGAAGTTTTTCAAGAATAACTTCTTTTGGTAAGTGACGAACGTCAGCTACTACATATGCGTCAAGACCGGTACCCCAGCCGCGACCTTCAGCGATTTCAGTTTCGATAGCTTTAGCTACAACGTCACGAGGTGCAAGTTCCATTTTGCTAGGAGCATAATCCTTCATGAAACGTTCCCCTTTGTTATTCAAGAGGTAACCACCTTCACCACGAACAGCTTCGGACATCAAGATACCGCTTTTACCGAGACCGGTTGGATGGAACTGAACCATTTCAGGGTCTTTCAAAGCACAACCTGCACGGAAACATGCGGCCATACCGTCACCTGTGGAAAGGTAAGGGTTGGAAGTACGAGTCCAATACATACGACCGGCACCACCGGTTGCAATTACTAATGCAGTAGTTGCGATTTTTTCAACACGGCCTTCTTTCATGTTCCAAGCAACAACGCCGCCTACGGAACCGTCGTCGGCTTTAACGATGTCTAATAAGTACCAATCTTGAAGGAAATGTACGTTTTCCTTTAAGCATTGTTCATACAACGTATGCAAAATTACATGACCGGTTTTATCGGCACTGTAGCATGTACGAGGGTATGCCTGGCCACCGAAGTTACGTTGTGCGATTTTATTTTCTTTAGTACGGGAGAATGGGGTACCGAAATAATCAAGTTCTTTGATTAATTCAGGACAACGGTTGATAAAGAATTCAACAGCATCCTGGTCGGCAAGATAGTCACTACCTTTAACGGTATCGAAGATGTGGTCTTCAATAGTGTCTTCTTTTGCCACATTGTTTAATACGCCATTAATACCGCCTTGAGCCATAGCCGTTGCAGAACGACTTGGGAAAATCTTGGTAATAAGTGCTACGCGCAAACCTTCTTGATGAGCTGCTTCTAAAGCTGCTCGTTGGCCGGCTCCGCCGCTACCTACTACTAGAACATCATACTGTTCCATAATAACCTCCTAAACTTGTACCTACTTCCTACAGACTTATCCGGCACGCCGTACCTGGGCATGCCTTTCCTATAGCTTGTTCTTTAATTATAGCGGTTTACAAAGCCTTTTGTCCAAAATCAAATACGCATACTTGAAAACAGCCCTCATAAATGATAATTTTTATCATTTGCTAAATCCCCCTATTTTTAGTGTGTATTTAAACCGACATTTATCATAAACTAATGTATTTTCTAGACAAACGCTAATATTATTCTGTTTATTTATATGGCCGGATAGAAAAACGGAATATCTAATCGAAAATCATTTTCACACATTTTTTTTGATTTTTTCAAGAACGTCCGAAAAACGTCCAATCTATGCATAAAACACAAAGGTACACAATTTAGTTATCATAAATTTAATGCCTTAACGTTATCCCTTCACAATGGTTCATACCCTTACGCTATACTGACTTCAACTTAAGGCTATTATTATTATGCCTATGAAGTGTTATAATAAATTTAGACGTTCTTTAAATTGATTTATAGTTTTATTTTATAGTCTGTTACACCGACGGAGGTTGTGAAACAGGCTTATTTCTGTAAGACAGGAGTGATTGTATGAAAGTTTTACTTGTTGAAGACGAAGAAATGCTAAATAATATTATCGCCAAACGCTTGCGCGTTGAATCTATGACGGTTGACTGCTGCTTTGACGGCGAAACCGCTTTGGATCACATTAATACATCCAGCTACGACGTAGTCGTTATGGACGTAATGATTCCTAAAATGGACGGTTTTACCGTTGTGCAACACTTGCGCCAGGAAGGCAACAAAACGCCGGTATTGTTCTTAACCGCCAAAGATACTTTGCAAGATAAAGTAAAAGGCCTGAACCACGGTGGCGACGATTATCTCGTCAAACCTTTTGAATTTGAAGAGTTGATTGCTCGTATCTATGCCTTATCCCGCCGCAGCTACAATCATGCGCACAATGATTTGGAAGCCGGTCCTTTGACAATCAACAGCCAAAGCCGTACCGCTACCTTACACGGCCAGGAATTAGTACTTACCGCTAAAGAATTTGACTTATTATATTATTTAGCCAGCAATGTAAACATCGTATTATCCCGTCAACAGATTCTCGACCACGTATGGGAATACGACTACGAAAGTTATTCCAACTTAATAGATGTATATATTAAGGATTTACGTAAAAAATTGGATGTAGCCAACGAAGCCAAATTAATTCACACAGTTCGAGGTGTGGGCTATGTTTTCAAAGTGGAAGAATAAGCTAAGTTCCGGTGGTCGTTCGCTTAACCCTTTCAGCCGTTTACCGCTAACGCTTAAGATTACCGGCTGGTATTCTATATTTCTCTTATTAATGTTACTCATGCTCTCCGTGTTCATTCTGCAGTTCACGCAACTGTGGGAAGCCTCGGAAATGCGCAGTACCTTACAATCAAGGGTTATTAATACAGCCGACAATCTGACCCGGTTCCGTCCGTTCCAAGAAGGTGTTTTTACCGTTCTCTATACGGATAACGGCGTGGCTGTCAAAGGGGTCATTCCTGACGGTTTCCCACCGGAAAGTATGATTTCTCCCCATCACATCCAAGAAGTAACTGTCAAAAACACTACCTTCTATTATTATGACGCACCTGTAGCCGACCCGGCTTTCCACGGTTGGGTTCGCGGCGTAATGCCCGCTACCACAGCCAGTCGTGCGGCCAACATTATGTTGCTTTCTTTGATTCTCGCGGGGTTATATTCCTCGTTATCGGCACCAGTGGCGGTTATTGGATTATCAAGCGTGGTCTCGGACCGATTCGTAATATGACCCAAACAGCCACTGACATTGGTCAAAAACGCGACTTATCTCAACGTATCGAACAACTGGTAGACAGCCACGACGAAATTTCCGCACTGTCTAAAACATTCAATACAATGCTTGACAGTTTAGAAAGCTCTTCGCAGCGTGAAAAGCAGTTCAGTTCCGACGTATCCCATGAGCTTCGCACGCCGATAGCCGTTATTCAGGCAGAAAGCGATTACGGTCGTGCCTATATCGACAATATCGACGAAGCTAAAGAAAGCTTTGAACATATTTTCCAACAAAGTCGTTTCATGACCGCCATGGTTACCCAATTATTGGATATTGCCCGCTTGGACAATATGGACAGCATCAAGAAGGATCCGCTCAGCATCAGTCAAATGATGCAAGAAGTAGCCGACAGTTATCAACGAATTTGTAAAGAGAGAAATATTACCTTAACCGCAACCATCCAACCGGATTTATCCATGGTCGGCAATCTGCCGTTTTTAAAACGCGCGGTGGGCAACTTGATTGACAACGCTATAAAATTTACCAAAGATGCTATATCCATTCAGGTCGTAAAACTAAACAATACCATTCGTATTACCATTAAAGATAATGGCGAAGGTATTAATCAAGACGACCTCGATAAGATTTGGAATCGCATGTATCAAGTCGATCAGGCCCGTACCAAAAAAGCTAATCAAGGGTTGGGACTAGGTCTTTATTTTGTAAAAAATGTCATTAATTTGCATCAAGCCAAAGCCTATGCAATTAGTGAGCCTCATGTATCAACAAGTTTTATTTTAGAATTTCCTATCATGACCGATGAGGTCTTTAGAGAGGATACACCATGAAACCATTATTGCGACAGTTCACAGTAGAATCCAACGATGCAGAGCCGCCTCGACGAGCTTTACACCGTATAATACTGCTATTTGTTGCCGCTTTTGCAATCGGCGGTGGTATCTATGCAGTCCATGATTATATGGCACAACAGGAAGCGATGCGTGTCAGTGCAGCCCGCACCGAAATGATCAAAGCCCAGGCCAAAGCCAATAAATTGACCCTCTTGAGCGAAGATACCATTAAAGAGTTGACGGCCATTAATACCGGGGTGCCCCTGAATGAGCTGACATTTAAGGAAATTGCCTTAATCACCTTTGATGATCTGCCCTTTCCACCGGGACCGCCTATCGGCCAAGGAATGATGCCTAATGATAAAAATGCAGATTCTTCGACAAATAAGCCCATGAACGGACAAGCTGCCGATTCGTCTGATAGCCATGAGAACTTAAACTTGCCGGCTACAGCCGAAAACAGTAATGTGGCCTCATTGCCGCCTCTTCGTGTGCCGCCGCCAATAGCTGCAGCCGGGCCAAAACCGCCGCTGGAAAGCGAAAGAACGCTTATCAAACCGAATGAGAGTAATACCGATCGTGAGCATCCCCCAATTGACGAATTAGCCAAGGGCGTACAAATTAATGATTTCACGCGGACTCCGCCTAAAGAATTATTAAAGCATCCGTTGTATAAAATTACAGCCAAACGCTCCAGTTTGACCTATGATTTAATTATCGACGGGGTTAATGGACATATTATAAAATCTATTTTCCACTAAGATTCTAGGATAATTTAAAGTCACATAGTACATGTGTTTTACTACTAATTATCACTATTAATTTTAATCTGAAAATTTTAGTAAATTGCAATATGAAATTGAACACTTTTAAAAACCTAGTAACTTATTAACTTCTTCAATGAAGACTTCTTGTGGTGTCCGGTAGTTCAGAATTTTGCGTGGTAGTGCATTACACCAATCGGTAGCACGTCGAAGTGTTGCTTCTGAAACATCACGAATGGCAGTTCCTTTGGGAATAATACGGCGTAATAAACCGTTGTGCCGTTCATTAGAACCACGCTCCCAAGCTGCATATGGATGAGCAAAAAAGACTTGTAAATACTCTGTTTCTAACTCAGCAATAGATGCAAATTCAAGGCCATTATCGGCCGTAATTGTCTTGCAGAGTTGCTGTAGTGAGTCATGAGTACTGAAGCTTAGTAACCAGCTCTCTAGCGTATTTTTAATATCAGCTGCTTTAGCTGATGGAGAACGCAACGTTACATAAGCACGTGTTTTACGCTCCAATAGGGAAATAATCACTTCATCATGCTTATCTTTAATGCCGCGGACAGTATCAAGTTCCCAATGACCAAACTCTTCACGAGTCAGAATAGACTCATCGCGTAGATCAATAGATTTACCAAGGTTTTTCTTGTGTTTACGCGTATTAGATTTACGCGTAGAACGACGTA
>ENA-OQBT01000576-OQBT01000576.1-human-gut-metagenome-genome-assembly--contig:-NODE-576-length-21421-cov-4.239739_pt1 | contig 21421 bp, 18 predicted proteins | sample MGYA00242749_ERZ504557 | MGnify/ENA primary metagenome ERZ504557 (study PRJEB26092, sample SAMD00036243) | human gut metagenome | host: Homo sapiens | study: EMG produced TPA metagenomics assembly of... | reverse complement strand
GGTGCGTGTGTCGAGGAGGCATGCAGGTTCGAGTCCTGTTCTGGGCACTATGTTAGAGGTTTGCGGAAATAGCTCATTGGTAGAGCATAACCTTGCCAAGGTTAGGGTCGCGAGTTCGAGTCTCGTTTTCCGCTCAAAAGAAAAGACCAGTGTTAGAAATACATTGATCTTTTTTTATTTATCATGGCGTGAATGTAGAAAACGGAAGAAGGTCAAATCAATAAATATTGATATACCCTCCTCCCGCTGTTTTAGTCAAATCATCCGCAATGGAAATATTTATTGACCAACGCTAACATTCCTTCCGGATTATCTTTCAAGTCGTTACGTAAAGTCAGATCGTTATAGCCAGTTAATTTGCTGATGATTCCATCAATCATAGTAGGGCTGAACACATTATGTTTTTGGAATATTTCGCGCTGTTGCTGCAAACAGGCTGCGGAAGCCGTACAGCTATCGGGAAGCTGGGTCAATGCCTTCAGTTTGTCTGCATTTTCTTTCTGATGAATATTGACGTTTACGTAAGTTTTTTCTGCAATGTCTAGTGCATTTTCTATTTCAAAACCATGGCGGCAGGCTACAGCTAGTCCTGCTATCAGTTGGTAGAGATCGGCCGATCCGTCCGGTGATCGCATTTCCACCGTTTGTTTTTGTGTGGTATCATAATGGCTTTCCGTTTCCAGTGGATTGGCAGTCATGCACATATCTGTTTTAGCTGCCCATCCTAGAGGTACGCGTACCAATACTGAACGGTTGCGGTCACCCCAGCAAATATTAGTTGGCGCTTCCTGATGGGGAACCAGGCGGAAATAAGAAGTAGGATTGGTGTTACCGAATGCAGTGATGGATGGAGCAAGTTCCATTATGCCGGCAATAGCTTTGCGTGCTGTTTCTGATAAAACACCTTCTTTCAACATTTGGTTTTGTCCATCTTTCATGATACGCATGTGGATATGCAATCCGGAACCAGCTTTTCCTGTAGTTATTTTAGGCGCGAAAGTAATGTTATAACCATGTTTATAGGCCAGATTACGTATAATCCATTTGGCAATCATCAATTGGTCTGCCGCATCTTCGGCATTGACAGGCAGGAATTCTATTTCATTCTGTTCATATATCATGCCATTCAAGGTAAAATTACCTACTTCGGAGTGTCCATACTTTATTTGTCCGCCTGCTTGTGCAATATAGACCATGCACTGGGTACGGAAATCATTGAACTTGGCGTATGGTGCTGATTCATGATAACCTTTCTGGTCTGTTGCCTCGAACATATTTGTATCCGGAGCAATTACATAGTACTCCAATTCTCCCATAGCCTGAAATTCCATGCCGGTTATTTTATTGAATGCCTTGCATGCTTTGTGTAAGGTATGTTCGGGTGAACTTTCCAACGGCTTTCCATCCTTGTTAAAGAAAGAGCAAAGCATGGAAAGTGTGGGGATCTCGGCAAAAGGATCTAAAAAAGCCGTCCGGAATCGGGGAATTACATATAGATCACTGCTGCCCGCCTCAATGAATGGAAATAGGCTGGAACCGTCCACTCGCTCCCCGCAAGTCAGGATAGCATCTAGATATGCTTGGTTGTTGATAACGAAATTCAATGTCTTCAGTCGTCCGTCTCCGGCAGGATACATAAAGTTGACCATACGGATGCCATTCTGCTGAATGTATCGTTTTATGTCTTCTTTGGTAAACTCTGCACAAGGTTTTTCTAGAAATGCCACCAATTGGTTAGGGTTCATTATTAATTCTTTATTCTAGCAAAATTGGTTGTTTTTTGTTTTGGTTATTTGGGTTAACTTTCCAAAGATAACAAAAAGTTTTCTGAAAATCCTATGAAAAGTTCATAGATATTTTCTTTCATACTGAGTGATATTCTTCTTTATCTTTTTCTGTTTGGGAGAACATCGTTTTATAATTTGTCCTACTTTGCACCAGCTGTTTTAAAATATAAATAAGAGAATCATTATGGAACCGATGCATAAAATTAATAAAGTAGAGGTCCGGAATTTACAGATCGAAGATACATCCAATTATCACAATCATTCAAGCGGGTGTATGCGGATAAGGATGTGTTTTGGACACACGAGCAAATAGAAACGCTTATCCGAATTTTTCCGGAAGGGCAAGTAGTAACGGTGGTAGACGATAAGATAGTGGGATGTGCTCTTTCTATTATTGTAGACTATGATATGGTAAAGGGAGATCATACCTATGCCAAAGTAACTGGTAATGAAACTTTCTGTACGCATAATCCGGAAGGGAATATTTTGTATGGTATCGAGGTGTTTATCCATCCGGATTATCGCGGTTTGCGTCTGGCACGCCGTATGTATGAGTACCGGAAAGAATTATGCGAGAAACTGAATCTGAAAGCGATCATGTTCGGTGGTCGTATTCCTAATTATTATAAGTATGCGGATACGATGCGTCCTAAGGAATATTTGGATAAGGTGCGTTCCCGTGAGATTTATGATCCAGTATTGACATTTCAGCTTTCCAATGATTTTCATGTGCGTCGTGTCATGAAGAATTATCTTCCCAATGACGAAGAATCCAAGCATTGTGCCACTTTGTTGCAATGGGATAATATTTATTATCAGGAGCCTACGCAGGATTATGTGGATAAGAAAACCACTGTACGTGTAGGGTTAGTGCAATGGCAGATGCGCCCTTATAAAACATTGGATGATGTATTTGAGCAGGTTGAGTTTTTCGTAGATGCCGTTTCCGATTATAAGAGTGATTTTGTTCTTTTTCCGGAATATTTCAATGCGCCGTTGATGGCCAAGTTCAATCATTTGGGAGAAGCCCAGAGCATTCGTGGTTTGGCACAATATACCGAAGAGGTTCGCGACCGTTTTATCAATTTGGCTATCAGTTATAATATTAATATCATTACGGGTAAAAAGCTTTTTTTTTTTGTATGCCATACGTAAAAGAAGGACGGAGGGCTTTATAATGTTGGTTTTTTAGTACGGCGTGACGGTTCATACGAAATGTATGAAAAGGTACATGTCACTCCCGATGAGATAAAGAGTTGGGGTCTTTCGGGTGGTAAGATGGTGCAGACTTTTGATACGGATTGCGCTAAGATTGGTATTTTGATTTGTTATGATGTGGAATTTCCCGAACTTTCTCGTATCATGGCCGATCAGGGAATGCAGATTCTGTTTGTTCCATTCCTGACTGATACTCAGAACGGTTATTCTCGTGTGCGTGTTTGTGCTCAGGCACGGGCTATCGAAAATGAATGTTTTGTCGTTATAGCCGGTAGTGTGGGTAATTTGCCGCGTGTACACAATATGGATATTCAGTATGCACAGTCTGGTGTATTTACTCCGTGTGATTTCGCTTTCCCTACTGATGGTAAACGGGCTGAGGCGACTCCGAATACCGAAATGATTCTGGTTTCGGATGTTGATCTGAATCTGTTGAATGAATTGCATACGTATGGCAGTGTGCGCAATTTGCGTGACCGCAGGCATGACCTTTATGAACTGAAGGTAAAGAAATAAAAAATGTTTCATTACGGATTACTTAGGTTAACGCTGGTTTATAGATAAGTGGTTATTATTTTATATTTCCACTTTACTTTTAAGAATAATCTGTGTTAATCAGAGTAATCCTGTGATGAGCTCTGTTATTTCGGAATAAAAGGAACTATGGGCCATTCAATAACAAACAGAGTTCTTTCTTGTCCGCTTTCCTGTAAATAGAGATTGCCCCCATGTCTTTTTATAATCTGCCGGCACAGACTAAGCCCGATTCCCGTCCCTTCTGTTTTTGTAGTAAAGAAAGGAACGAATATTTTTTCTTGTAACTCCATAGGGATTCCCCGCCCATTGTCAAGTAGTTTTATATAAAGTTTGTCTGTTACCTCCAGTGTTACTTCTATTTGTCCGTCTGTCTTTCCTTCCAATGATTGCATACTGTTCTTCAGCAGATTTAAGAAAACTTGAGAGAGTTGCTTCTCATCGCCCTCAATATATATGTCAGAAGGGGTACTGCGCAGAATGAAATGGATATGGGCATTCTCAAAATCAGATTGTAGCAACAGACCCAGATTGTGCAATGAATCGGTCAGTGAGAATCGCTTCTTTTTCGGTTCCGGCATATACGATAAGCGTCGGTATGATTCTGTGAATTCCATCAATCTTTCGCTCTGTTCACGAATCACTCCAAGTCCTCGTATTACTTTCTCGTCCGTACCGGGACGCAATGAAAGTGTTTGTGATAGGGAAACAATAGGAGCGATGGTATTCATTATTTCATGAGTAAGCACCCGGGTCAGTTTGCTCCATGACTCACTTTCTTTCTCACTCAGTTCATTGCTGATATCTTTGATAGCCAACAGGGTAATCGTTTCTGAATTTAGTTTCATCCGGTTCATGGATAGTGACAGTTGTTTTTTTGAGTTGGATTGTAAAAGAAAGAATCTTCCACATTTCCATGGGCTATGAAATCTTTCAAGGCCGGATATTGCTCTTCCAGTTGGCGGAGGAATATGATTGGCTCAACTCCCAGCAAACGTAAAGCTGCGCCATTCACAAATATGACTCTCTTTTCGGAGCTCCACGCTAGCACTCCATTCGGTACTTCTTCCAGTAAAGAGTAATAAAAGTTTTCCTGTATCCGGCTCTGCGATTTCGTTGTGGCAAGCAATTCATTGATCCGGTTTAGTGAATGGCTCAGTGCATTTATTTCTTTATCTGCCGATTGCTCGTTGAACAATATCATGTTCTCTTTATCTTCCACCGCATCCAGAAATATCCTTATTTTGGTATTGAACTTATTCAACCGTTTTACCAAAGCTCCGATTAAAAAAAGCGAAAAAATGAATAGCAGACTGCCAAGAATGAGGGCGGTATGTGTAATGACAAGTGCGATCCCTGCTCCGGCCACAGCGATTATTAATAAGATGTAGCTCAGGATAACCATATATAGATGTTTGCTGAATACCATGATTATCAGAGCTTGAACCGTTTTATCTTATTGTAAAGTGTCTGGCGGCTGATGCCTAACTGTTCGGCTGTTGCCGTCAGATTTCCATCGTTTTGACGGATAGCTGTTGCTATGGCCTGACGTTCCACTTCTTCCAGATTGGGTACGGTAGTGGAGAATTGAGGGTTCCAGGTTTGTTTTACGAAAATGTCTTTAGGACGGATGACATTTCCTTCACATAAGATGATCGCTTTCTCGATGGCATGTTGTAATTCCCGGATATTTCCCGGCCAATGATAAGAACATAATTTCTCCAAAGCATGTTCATGCAAGGAAATATCTTTTTTTTCGTATTTGGCGGCATAACGTTGCATAAAATAATCAATGAATAAATGTATATCGTTCCCTCGTTCCCGCAAAGGCGGAATTTCCAGGTGGATGGTATTCAGTCTGTACAATAAGTCCTCACGGAAAGTCCCGGAATCCACCATCTCCTGAATATTCTTGTTAGTAGCTGAAAGCAGCCGGATATCCACTGGGATGACTTTATTACTGCCGATGCGTGTAATTTTTCGGTTTTGTAATACGGTGAGCAACTTTGCCTGCATGGCTAGAGGGAGATTTCCTATTTCATCCATAAACAGGGAACTGCCGGATGCCGCTTCAAACTTTCCCGGCCGACTCTCGTAGGCATCGGTAAAAGAACCGCGTTCATGCCCGAACAGCTCACTTTCGAATAAAGATTCACTGATTGCTCCCATATCTACCGTTACCATAGTATGTTCCCGTCGTGTGGAAAGCCGGTGTATTTCCTGTGCCAGCATCTCTTTTCCCGTTCCGTTTTCTCCGGTAATCAAGATATTGGCGTCTGTGCGTGCCACTTTCACTACCATTTTCATTAACTGCTGCATGGCAGGAGATGTCCCCACAATCATTGGTGATTGGCTTCTATCGGGGACTCTGTTTTTCCTTTTCTTACCACTTCCGAAAGCTTCTTTTATTTTGCATACCAAGGTCCGGTTGTCCCAAGGCTTCAACAAGAAATCGGTCGCATCATTCTTTAAAGCTCTTACCGCCAGTTCCACATCCCCGTATGCCGTAAGCATGACTACAGGTAGTGCAGGAGCTATCTCGCGGATTCGTTTCAGCCAATACAATCCTTCGTTGCCGTTATTGATTCCTGCTGAGAAATTCATATCAAGAATAATTACATCTACCGGAGAGGTATTCAGAATAGATATAATTTGATTCGGATGATGGGCTGTCTTTATTTCGCTGAACTCCGTTTCCAGCAACAGTTCCAGCGAGGCCAATACTCCTTTATTATCATCTACTATTAAAATTGTTCCTTTTTCCATAGCATTTTGCTTTCAGAGGCTAAAGATATCTGCTTTTGACTGTTCCTGCAAATGAGGTGTCCAATTATTGGACGTTTTTTATTATTTTCTGTAATGCTTTTATTTACCGTAGGGGCGGTTTGACACTTGGAATGCGTCTTCAGTCCGTTTTATCCGTGCTTCAATATTTCCCTTGGATCGCCCTGGCTTTGCGGTGTTTATAATTTGGACGTTATACCGTCTAAAAATTGGACGATCAGTTTATGACTTCTTTTGTAACTCGTTGATTATTAGTATGTCGTTTGTTTTGGCATACCATTTGATCTCTATTCTGTGTCTAAACCAAAGTAAAATGAAAAATAATTTGATAATTGTGTGTTTGTTGTCGAGTTTGTCTTTGCCTGTGTGTGGGCAAAGTACACTGGACGATTGCATACGCTATGCCTGGGAACATAATCCCGGTTTCAAGAATATCCGGATAGACGTAAAGGAAGCACGTACAGACTATGTGGCTGCCATGGGTAAATTTCTTCCTCATGTTTCAGTACAGGCGGAAGTAGGCAGGCACATCGGGCGTTCTGTCGATCCGGATACCAATGGATACACTGCCGATTCGTATAATCAAGGGACTATAGGAATGGATATCACTCTTTCTTTATTTGAAGGGTTTGCCCGGATTAATCGTTTGCGATATACACATTGGACTAAAAAAGAGAAGGAATGGGATCATTTGGCAAAGCAAAATGATCTGGCTTATCAGGTAGCCGAAGCCTATTATAAAGCGGCATTGGATAAAAAGCTTTCAGAATTGGCCGCTGAGCAGCTTCGTTTGGGAGAACGTTATCTGAAGCAGACGGAAACTTTCGTAGAACTGGGCTTGAAGTCGCTTTCGGACTTGCAGGAGGTGAAAGCACGTCATCAAGGAGATGTGTTCAGAAAGCGTTCGTATGAAAAAAATAGTCAGATGTCTTTCCTTTATTTGAAAGAAATAGTAGGAATGAAAGAGGGAGATACTTTGTCTGTTTCCTTATCAGCTGGTGAAGATACACCCTTATTAATGCCTCAGGTAGAAATAGAGGAAATCTATTTACAATCTGTACACGCGTTGCCGGATTATAAACGGATGGAGATGTGGGAACGAGCAGCCCGTAAGGAGTATGCTGTGGCCCTTGGGCAGTTCAGCCCCACCATCTTCGCCCGTTTTTCATGGGGATCTGATTTTTATAATTCCTTGTTCTCGTTACATCAATTGCGTGACCATTGGAATAAATATATAGGAGTGGGTATTTCATTTCCTATTCTTAGCGGATTGGATCGGTATGCTGGAGTAAAGAAGAAGAAATTGAATTTGCAGCGAGTGCGGAACAATATAGAGGAAGAGAAACTGCATTTACGTAATGAAACGGAACAAATTGTACTTTCATTACATTCGGGATGGGAAGAACATCGACAGGCTGTCCTACAGGTAAAAGCCGAAACACAAGTGCTGAAAGAAACAGAAAGGAAGTGGGAGGAAGGGCTTGTTTCCGTATTCCAACTGATGGAGGCGCGAAATCGCCTGCTTGCCGCTAAAGCGGAAAAAATAAGAGTACGTTTGCAGTACGAACTGACATCACGACTGGCTATGTATTATCAAACAGGAAGTTTTATTAACCACTAAAAATATGGACACACTAATTGAACGTAAAAAGCGTTTCACTCCCAAGCAGATTTATGGAGGTACGGGAGTATTATTCATACTGGTACTCATTCTCTATTTTATTTTTCGTGATACCGGTTCTTCCATGACCATTGACAAAAGCCGTATCACTATCGCTACAGTTACAGAAAATGAGTTTAATGATTATATCCGCGTGATTGGCCAAGTACTTCCCAGCCGCATGATTTACCTTGATGCTATAGAAGGCGGAAGGGTGGAGGAACGCCTTCATGAGGAAGGAGCAATGGTAAAGAAAGGGGATGCGATTTTGCGTCTGAGTAATCCGCTGCTGAATATTGGTATCATGCAAAGTGAAGCTGATTTGGCCTATCAGGAAAACGAGTTGCGTAATACCCGTATCAGTATGGAGCAGGAACGGTTAAGCCTGAAGCAGGACCGTATCGGTATGCAGAAAGACTTTCTTATAAAGAAACGTCGTTACGGGCAATACAAGCGGCTGATGGAGGAGCAATTGATAGCGAGGGAGGATTATCTCCAGGCTACGGAGGAGTATGAAGCGGCAAAAGAACAATTGTCGGTATTGGATGAACGGATCCGTCAGGATAGTTTGTTTCGTTTGACTCAGATATCCAGCTTGGACGAGAATATTATGAATATGAAACGAAGTCTGGCATTGGTACGTGAACGTCTTGAAAATCTGAAAGTGAAAGCTCCCATAGACGGACAGGTGGGTAATCTTGAAGCACAAATCGGACAATCCATTTCTGCCGGAGAACATATCGGCCAGATTATTACTGCTGATCTGAAGGTACAGGCATTGATTGACGAGCATTATGTGGAGCGTGTCGTTCAGGAACTTCCTGCCGACTTTACCCGTGACGGCGAGAATTATAAATTAGAAGTAACCAAAGTATATCCTGAAGTGAAGGACGGGCAGTTTCGTACTGATTTCCGTTTCACAGCAGGGCGTCCCGGAAATATCCGGGCCGGACAAACTTATCATATCAATCTTCAGTTGGGCGATCCTGTCAAGGCTGTTCTGATTCCTCGGGGAGGTTTTTTCCAAATTACCGGAGGGCGATGGATATATGTTGTGGATGAAAGTGGTAAATTTGCCGTCAGACGCCCTATTAAGATTGGCAGACAGAATCCTCAGTTTTATGAAGTGACTGACGGTCTGGCTTCCGGTGAGAAAGTTATTATTTCCGGTTACGAACTGTTTGGAGATAATGAGAAACTGATTTTAAACGAATAAAAAACACACGTAAGAATGATTAAAGTAGAAAACCTCTCTATGTTGTTCAGCACCGAGGAAGTGCAGACCAAAGCATTGAATGAAGTAACTTTCGAGATTGGAAAGGGAGAATTTGTCGCTATCATGGGACCGTCCGGTTGTGGAAAATCTACCTTGTTGAATATACTTGGAACATTAGATACCCCTACTTCGGGCTCCTATCTCTTTGAGGGAAAGCGAGTGGATAAAATGAATGAAAACCAACTGACCGCTCTACGTAAAGGAAGTATCGGCTTCATTTTCCAAAGCTTTAATTTGATTGATGAACTGACTGTCTATGAGAATATTGAACTCCCATTGGTTTATCTTAATATAAAGCCGGCAGAACGTAACAGGCGTGTAAAGGAAGTGCTTGAAAAAGTGAATATGCTGCACCGTGCCAATCATCTGCCGCAACAGTTATCAGGTGGACAACAGCAACGTGTGGCTATTGCCCGTGCCGTAGTAACCAATGCCCGACTTCTGCTGGCGGATGAGCCGACAGGTAATTTGGATTCTACCAATGGGGTGGAAGTGATGGAACTGCTCAGTACACTGAACAAGCAGGGAACCACCATCATCATTGTTACCCATTCACAGCGTGATGCTGCTTATGCACATCGTATAATCCGTTTGCTGGATGGTAAGATTATTGCCGAGAATCGTAACCGCCCCATGGAATCTGATACCAAAATTGAAATTTTATGATCATACGAAATTATTGGAATAGCGCTTGGCGTAATCTGATGAAGAGGAAAGGTTTCAGCTTCATTAATATCTTCGGCTTGGCCGTAGGCATGGCATCAGCCTTATTGATACTTACTTACGTTGCTTTTGAATTTAGTTTTGACAAGATGCATAGTAAGAGTGCCCGGATTTATCGTGTGCAAAGTACTTTTCATGAGGGGGAAGCTCTGACGGATGATTGGGCGACTAGTTCATTTGGATATGGTTCGGCCATGCAGGAAAATCTGGCGGGAATTGAGGATTATACCGTGTGGGATGTATTATCCAACCGGAGCAATTGGTAAAATATGGTGAATTGTGTTTGCGTGAGAATGAAATAGCTTACGCTGATCCCGGTTTCTTCCGTCTGTTTGATTTTGAATTGCTGAAAGGCGACCGCACCTCTTGTCTTTCCATGCCGGGCCAGGTTGTGATCACGGAACGGATTGCCCGTAAATATTTCAGAGATGAAGACCTGTCGGGAAGATACTTATCTTTAACAGTAATATGGGAAAAATGTCTTGTGAGGTAACCGGAGTCATGAAAGGAATGCCTTCTAATTCGCATATACATTATAATTTTCTTTTATCATATGCCACCTTACCTAAATGGGTACAGGAGTATTGGTATAAACATGAAGCCTATACATATGTATTGCTGGATTCGCCCGAGCGCAAAGAAGAGATAGAACGTGCTTTTCCTCAATTGGCCGAGAAGTATAAAACTGAAGAGGCATTGAAAAACAAGACTTGGGGAGTGAGGTTGGAGCCATTGGAGAAGATTCATCTTAATCCTCAATTAGGTTATGAGGCCGAGTTGAAAGGGAACCGTTCGGCCATTATCGCATTGATTTTCGGAGCTATTGCTATTTTGATTATCGCTTGGATCAATTATATAAACCTGACAGTTGCCCGTTCTATGGAGCGTGCAAAGGAGGTGGGGGTGCGCAGGGTAGTGGGAGCTTTCCCGAAACAGCTTGTCAATCAATTCCTTTTCGAGGCATTTGTAATGAATCTGATTGCCTTTGTCATAGCTCTCGGGCTAATCGAATTATTACTTCCTGCATTCAATCAGTTGGTAGGACGCACCATCACTTTCTCGGTATGGTTCACCGAATATTGGGGCATTTTAGTCTTGCTGCTTTTTGTAGCCGGTATTTATATCTCGGGTTACTATCCCGCGCGTGCGTTGTTACGCAAAAAGCCGATTGTATTGTTGAAAGGTAAGTTTCAGAACAGTCGTGCCGGAGAGAATACACGTAAAATATTGGTTATTGTACAATATACAGCCTCCATGATATTGCTTTGTGGTACACTGATTGTTTTTGCACAACTCAATTACATGCGTTGCCAGTCTTTGGGGGTAAAGACCGATCAGATTTTGGTAATCAAGTTTCCCGGGCCTACCGAGGGAATGAAAACAAAGATGGAAGCCATGCGGAAAGCGATCAGAAAGTTGCCGCTGGCTTCAAAAGTAACTTGTTCCGGAGCTGTACCAGGTGAAGAAGTAGCCATGTTTTTATCCAATCATCGTGCGCATGATGCATTGAAGCAGAACCGGTTGTACGAAATGTTAAGTTGCGACCCTGACTATATAGATGCATACGGACTGGAGGTGGTAGCCGGACGGGGTTTTTCCGAGGAATATGGGGACGATGTGAATAAATTGGTTATCAACGAAACAGCCGCCCGTATGTTAGGATATATGGATAATGATGATGCCATTGGTGAGGAAATAGCTGTTGAAACGGTAGGAGAGCCCATGCAGGTAATCGGGGTAGTGAAGGATTATCATCAGCAAGCGTTGAATAAAGGTTATACAGGGGTAATGCTTTTCCATAAAGATAAGATTGACTGGATTCCTCAGCGTTATATTTCGGTTGTGATGAAACCGGGTGATCCTTCGGAATTAGTATCACAGATAGGAGAAATATGGAATAATTACTTTGCGGATTCCAGTTTTGATTATTTCTTCCTCGACCAGTTCTATGACCGGCAGTACCGTCAGGATGAGGCTTTCGGCGTATTGATGGGAGGTTTTACCGGATTGGCTATTTTTATCTCCTGCTTAGGTTTATGGGTGTTGGTTATGTTCTCTTGTGCCGTCCGTACCAAGGAGATGGGCATTCGGAAAGTATTGGGGGCATCTCGTTGGAATTTGTTTTATCAGTTGGGTAAAGGTTTCTTTATTCCTATTATTATCGCTATTCTGATTGCGTTGCCTGTGGCATGGGGCAGCATGAATGCATGGTTGGCTCATTATCCGTTCCGAACAGAATTGAAAGTGTGGTTCTTTCTGCTTCCTGTGGTCTTGATGTTGTTGATTTCTTTTCTGACTGTAGCAGGACAAACCATAAAGGTTGTTTATAGTAAACCCGCTCGGTCATTGAAATATGAATAATGGAATATAAGATATCCGTGGTTAGTAATTCATTTACAAGGAATATCATTTAAAACCAATATAAATTATCGTACCAGTCATTATGGCAGATCAATACTGATAAACTTTGAAAACCTTTTGAATTTTTCTACAAAACTAATTTTGTATCTAAAATTATTTTATTAATTTTACAGCGTTTTTAAGGAGAGTCTAACTCTCTATAGTTACAAATGAGCGATGAGAAAGGGTGCCCTGATGGCATCCTTTCTCTTTTGTAGTGTGTTTTTGTATAATCTATATTGTATTTTACTTATGTCACGATTATGTGAAATCACGATACATCTTTTGTATTTCCGTTTCTTTTACTTTTATCAGACTTAATCGTTTTTCTTGCATTAAAAAACAATTGGACCTCCCTTTGTTATATATTTAACACTCTTTTAATCTCATTTTGTTGAACAATCTACGCGATTCAAATGTTAATATAATGTGTTTTTCATAGTAATAGATTTAAGATTAATAGTTAGTATTTGCTTGTGAAAGTCAGTACACTTACGGATAAAAGCGTTTATCCGAAAAGAAAAGAGAGGCGACCGGAAACGGAAGCCTCTTTCTTTTTGAGCATTTTTAGTTCACCATAATTATTGTGAGAGGAAAATTGATTCTGATTGTATAAATAATATAATGTGTTGAAAATAAGATTTTTCCCTTTTTAAGCCTTTAATAAAAAATGGAGTTCTCTTAGTAAGAGAACCCCATTTGCTGCAAAGATAGCTATAATTCCTTAATACAGAAAATTCCGCATTAAAAAAGTATTCCAAAGTATGCTTATAAATGACAATTGTTTGCAAAAATAATATGAAAGGTTATAACTATAGGACACTCTATCAGGCATTTAAGTAAACTTGGGGTTCTCTTACTAAGAGAACCCCAACAAAAAAACGAACATTGATGCTTATTCGAGCCTCATTTTTTAGAAGAATAATTTAATTATGATGTTTTGATGGAAATAAAAAGTCCTATGGAGCTTGCAACCGAAGCACTCTCTTATAATAATCAAAACATAGCGAGCGAAGCGCCTAAGTTACTGCTCTGCAGTTCAATCGCTTCCGTCTCAGACCAGGGGTCAAATAAGGGAGTCACGCCATTGGCGGGAATAGGGAAGGAACATCCTGAACTCAATTGGTATTATCTGTATCTGCCTAACAAAGAATTGAAGCGCTATATCGGCGTTTTTAGTGGCAGGAAGTCCGTAAAACTTCGTAAGCCGTCAGGTGAAGCAGAAGAAAGATACTTTTGTTTCAAGGTATTTTCCTATACTTCGGCGGACCACAGGAAACGCTTCGAGCAATGCGCCTATACTAAGGAGGAATATACTGCCCGTCGTGATTCCGCCCGGGTAGTGAAAGAAGCCTTTGCCACCGGTTCCGCCCGGAAATTGAATGCTTTGACGGACGAGAAAGAAATCGAAGGCAACGGCTGGCTGTTTGTCTGCGCTCCTTTGGATCAGTTGGAACTTATTTTGTCTGCTATGTTTCCTCGCCAGTATTTGGTGACGGACTATAACACGCACTGTGCGGCGGTCATCCCTCAACGTCAGATGGAGGAATTTATCTATTTGTACGAATCCATGCCTTACAATATCGAGTTGATGAACCGTCCTTTGGAGGATTATCTTCAGAAGAAACAACGCATCCGGATTACCGGTGGCGTTTTCCGAGGGAAGGAGGGGTGCATTATGCGGCTGCATCGAAATACAAGGTTAGTGTTCGCTTTTGGAAATATGACGGTGGCTGTGAGTTATCTTCACGCTTTTCCGTTTGAGAAGGTTGAGTGAAGATAGTTTCTGTTCTTGTGCTCATCTTTTATTGAAATAAGCATTATTGAGCAAAATAATATTTGAATTTGCTTGGATATATGATGAAAAATCATGTTCCTTGCAAAATTAACTCATACTTATGGCAAAACAGATAACTCCTACTCCTCCCTTGAAAGGGGCAGGCTGCAATTGATTTCATTACGGAAATCAGCAAAAAAAGAAGGTCACCCAGCAGAAAAGGCTAAGGTGAAAGAGGGGGCATGCGCATAAAGGCGTTGCTGACCTTTAATTTCTAGCACTCGTATGAATAAAGATATTCGGGTAATTTGCTTGTCAGAAGATTATGAATTTAAACCGTTTGACTGTGGAAATGATGATCTGAATGGTTTCTTGTTACAAGATTATTGGATGATGAGGAACAGCCGATAGATAACCTAGGGGAGTGAGCCATTCGAAAATTTACTACTCAACGAAACAATTCACTTTATTACGGTAGTGATGCCGGTGCTGAAATGGCTGCCACATATCATGGTGTGATTGGAACGGTGAAGCTTTTGGGTAGCTCTATCTGGAATTTCATCGGAATTTTTTTCAAAAATATCTTTAACGGATGCAGGGAGTATGTTAATATGGTTCCTGACAAAATCACTTTGGCTACAAGTTAATGTTAAATTCAAAGCTGATTAATTAACAGAACTCAGTTTAGGGCACAGTTATGTGCCTTTTAAAGGGGGATGCTCTAAATTGAGTGCTTAGAGATGGTAAGAGTCTCTGTTGAATATCATCATCTCAACTTGCAAAATGTAATTTGTACTAAGAAACTAAAATATATTTAGCATTACTTTCCTTTAATAACAGTCGTATGACTAAAGTTCGTTGCATATTAAACGATGATATCTACATACATGATGCTGGATATGTAAAAATGTAAATTCAAATTCAATCAATTATATGGAAAATAGTAAGAAAGTTTATGTGGGGATGAGTGCGGATATGATACATCCTGGTCATCTTAATATAATCCGCGAAGCGGCAAAACTTGGGTGTGTAACAGTTGGCGTGCTGACAGATGCTGCTATAGCAAGTTACAAGCGTTTACCTTATCTTGACTATAATCAACGATCAGAAATAGTTCGTTCCTTGAAAGGAGTGGATAATGTTGTCCCTCAAGAAACATTGGATTATGTTCCTAATCTTGAGCGGTTGAAGCCTGATTTTGTTGTTCATGGAGATGACTGGATGCAGGGAGTCCAGTCCAATGTTCGTAATCGGGTTATAGAATGTCTGAAACAATGGGGAGGAAAAGTTGTCGATATAGCTTATACCAAAGGCTTTTCTTCTTCCGCAGAAAATGAACGTCTGAAAGAGATAGGAACTACTCCTGAAATCCGTCAGAAACGTCTTCGTCGTTTAATTAATGCCAAGAAGATAGTTCGCATATTGGAATCCCATAATGGCTTGACCGGTTTGATAGCAGAAAATGTATCTGTAATCGTTAATGGCGTTAAGCATGAATTTGACGGTATGTGGTCAAGTTCATTGACAGACTCTACTAGTAAAGGGAAGCCTGACATTGAAGCTGTAGATTTGACCACACGTTTGCATGACTTGAACGACACGTTGGAATGTACAACGAAACCTGTCATATTCGATGGAGATACGGGCGGTAAAATTGAACATTTTGTATTCACAGTTCGTACCTTGGAGCGCTTAGGAATTTCTGCTGTCATCATAGAAGATAAGGTAGGTTTAAAGCAGAATTCTTTGTTCGGTACAGATGCGGTTCAGATCCAAGATACTATTGAAGGATTTTGTAATAAGATCCGTACAGGAAAAAATGCACAAGTGTCGGACGATTTTATGATAATAGCCCGTATTGAAAGCCTGATTGCCGGAAAAAGTATAGACGATGCACTGGCGCGTGCGGCGGCGTATGTGGAAGCAGGTGCAGATGGCATTATGATTCATAGCAAGAATAAAAGTGGGGATGATATTAAGGAATTTTGTCAAAGATTCCGGGTTGCTAACGTATCTACTCCCATTGTTGTAGTACCTACTACTTACAGTCACATAACAGAAACCGAATTGGCTTCATGGGGTGTGAACGTAGTAATTTATGCAAATCACATGTTGCGAAGTGCATACCCCTCTATGGTTAACTGCGCCAAATCAATCCTTATGCACGAACGCTCACAGGAAGCTGTTAATGATTACTGTATGCCTATCAAGGAGATTTTGGAACTTATACCCGGAACAAAAAAAACACTAAAATGATTTCACCTGATTTTTTTATTAATAGCCTTTCCCAGAGAGGCATTGATTTCTTTGCCGGAGTTCCCGATTCATTGCTGAAGAATATCTGTGCCTATATTGCAGATCACAAAGACGGACATCATAATATCATTGCAGCTAATGAGGGTGCAGCTGTAGGTTTGGCTGCCGGACATTATTTAGCTACCGGTCATATACCTGTTGTCTATATGCAGAATTCCGGTGAAGGAAATATCATCAATCCACTGGCGTCGCTTACGGATAAAGATGTTTATAGCATTCCACTCTTGCTGCTTATCGGATGGCGAGGAATGCCAGGTGTGCATGATGAACCACAGCATGTCAAACAGGGGAAAGTGACTATCCCGTTACTTGATGTAATGGGCATTAAGCACGTTGTGATGAGCAAAGATGAAAAAGAATTGTTAAAACAAATAGAAGATGCCCTCTTTTTTATGGAAACAAAAAATGAAGCTTTTGCTTTTGTGATAGAAAAAGATACATTCGATTCGTATGAATTGCAATCAGGCAGTACTTCAACATTGTCAATGAGTCGTGAGGAAACCATTCAGGCAATTGCTTCATCTATCGGTCAAGAAGACTGCATTGTGTCTACTACTGGTATGATTTCTCGTGAGTTGTTTGAGCATCGTACCCAAATGAAACAAGGTCACGAGAAAGATTTTCTCACTGTAGGTTCCATGGGACATGCTTCTCAAATAGCTCTAGGTATAGCATTGGAAAAGACAGACCGTAGGATCTGGTGCTTTGATGGCGACGGAGCTGTAATTATGCACATGGTTCTATGGCCATTATAGGGAGCAAACAGCCGAAAAATTATATTCATGTAGTCTTTAACAATGGTGCTCATGATTCCGTAGGTGGCCAACCTACGGTGGGCTTGGATATTGATTTGCCGGGGATAGCCCGTTCCGTAAGATACAATGCGGTTCATACGGTTTCTGATATGAACGGTTTGAAAAAAGTTCTGTCGGACATTCGGTTGGAGGATGGTCCTGTTTTGCTGGAAGTGAAAGTAAGGAAAGGCAATCGTAAGGATTTGGGCCGTCCTACTACCACGCCTATACAAAATAAAGAAGCTTTTATGGGGTTCTTGCAAGATAAAGAGTTGAATTAATTATGCAAGAATATTATATCGGACCAGACTTGAACACTCAATTGGCTGCTCTTCTGCAGAAACTAAATGTAACAAAGGTGTTCTTGGTAAGAGGCAAGAAGTCCTATACATCCTGTGGTGCATCGGATGTGATGGATGCCGTATTAAGCGGAAGGGGTATAAAAACTGTCTGTTTTTTTGACTTCTTGACAAACCCTAGAGTTGAAGATGTCAGGAAAGGGGTTCTTCTATGCAAGTCACAATGTCCCAATATCATATTGGCGGTAGGCGGTGGCAGTGCACTTGATATGGCTAACTGATTCGTTACCATATATATAAAGAAACAGATAGCTATATTCCGCTAGTGGTTATCCCTACAACAGCTGGAACAGGTGCGGAAACAACCCATTTTAGCGTGTGTTATATAAATGGGGAGAAGCAGTCGATAGCTGATTCTGCAATGCTTCCCGATTATGCTTTTGTCTGTTCGGAGTTGACTAGCCATAATGATGCTTATCTGACAGCTTGTACAGGATTTGATGCTGTTGCGCAAGCTATAGAATCCTATTGGAGTGTGAATTCAACGGATGAAAGCCGTAGTTATTCGTTGAAAGCATTAGGTCTGTTGTGGAAGCAATTGCCTTTGCTGATAAAAAACTTGGATAATAAGGAGCTAAGAAGTGAAGTCGCAGAAGGGGCGTACTATGCAGGTCGTGCTATTGATATAACGACTACTACTGCGCCTCATGCTTTTTCTTACAAATTCACAAGTCTGTATGGAATACCGCACGGTCATGCGGTGGCACTAACTTTTCCATACTTTTTTGCATTGAATCTTTATGGTGAAAGATTACAATCTACATTGGATAGTTATGAATATGGACAAAGAATGAAGTTGTTGGTACAATTTCTGGATGCTGATAGAAGTGACTTCTTGTCTTGTCAGCTGCACATGAGTACTTATATTTCTTCATTGGGTTTGTCTGCGAAAGCATTAACATTCGATGAATTAGCTTCTGCTGTTAGCTCTTTTAATGAACAAAGGGGGCGGAATAATCCTGTTGTCATTGATGAGGAGGTAAAAAGCGGATTACAGAATTATTTTATGGAATTAAAAGAGTCGGACAAAGAATAGGTTGATCCTAGCCATTTCCAATTTAAATTATTAATTATGCGTATTCAAAATTTGTATTATAAGCTAGGGGGGAAAAAAGGAGGTTTCCTTCAAACCAAGTGGAGTGGATATATACAAAAAAAAACGGTTAAGAGAAATAGAAAGCTATTGCAGGATAAAGGAATATGTGCTCTTGATGCTATGTCGGCAGCCTGTAAAGAAGCTGGTGTCAGCTTTGGAATGGAATTTGGAACCCTGCTTGGAGCCTATCGTAATCAAGGTTTATTCCTTATGATGATGATATGGACCTTACCATGTGGGCAGAAGACTGTTCTAGGGATTTTGAAAATGTACTACTTAAATATGGTTTCTATAAAAAAAGAGCTTTCTATCTTGTAACCGTAGATTCTAATGGAAAGAGAACAAGGAAGCTGACGGAAATAGCATTGGATTACGATGGATTACAAGTTGACATATTCTTCAGTTTCAGAAAAACGGAAATAACACGCTCGATTTTTGTTTATTGCCCTCCTGTTGTAAATGAAAAAATGACGGCTCGTGAATTTGTACTGCCTATAGGGCTTTCTCCTCGATTAGTGACTGTAAGGAATAAGCAATATCCGGCTTTTGCAGACCCTCACAAGACTCTTTCTTTAATTTATGGAGAGGATTTTATGATTCCACGTAAGAATGCCAGTGCGACAAAAAGTATTCAATCAAATGTAATAATTCATGATATGTTTGTAGCTTATGGAGAAGGTTTTATGTTAGAGTAGTGTGGTTGTAGACTTTTATTTCTTTCCATGAAGAGAACATCGGGTTTTGTTGCTGTTATTTGGAGTTTGATTGAACGGTTGTCAAGTCAGGTAATAAGTTTCCTTTTGGGTATTGTATTAGCGAGATTGTTGTCCCCTAGCGATTATGGTATCGTTGGAATGACAATGATTTTTATATTATTGTCAAATGTGTTTATTGAAGCAGGCTTTGCCAATGCATTAATACGTAAAACAAATCGAACTGAGCAGGATTTGTCAACAGCATTCTATTTTAATGTGTTGATTGGCATATTGGCATATTGTATATTATGGATTGGTTCACCGTTTATAGCTGATTGGTTCAAAGAACCTCTTTTGTCTTTATTAATTAGGATATCAGGTGTCAATGTTTTATTAAATTCTTTATGCATCGTTCAAACAGCCTTGTTAACAGCGAATTTAGATATTCGTCGGCAAACAATCATTAATTTGTGTGGGCAAATACCTGCAGGGCTGATAACAGCTATTTTGGCGTATAATGGGTTGGGAGTTTATGCTCTAGTTTTCCAAACAATAATAGCTTCGTGCATTAGGGTTATTATGTTATGGCTTTATACTCCATGGAGACCTCAAGAAAAATTTAATAGAGAATCTTTTCTCTCTTTGTGGAATTTTGGGAGTAAATTACTAGGTGCTAATTTAATAGGAACAGCCTTTAATCAGGTTAGTTCTGTGTTAATTGGCAAATATATAGGAAAAAGTGATTTGGGATATTACTCCAAAGCGTCAAATCTATGTGGAAATATTGATAGCGTTTCATCGGGAGTTGTACAGAAAGTGGCATTGCTATGTTGTCTGAATTTCAAAAAGACAAAGTTCTATTATCAGAGAAATTTCGTGAATGATGCGTTTGCTTATCATGGGTATGGCGCCATTGATTTCTTTTTTCTGCTTTACAGCATCTGACATTATTGTAATACTTTGGACTGAAAAGTGGATTCAGTGTGCTTTCGTATTTCAGATACTTATAGTAGGGGCAGCTTTAATCCTATAGGACACATGAGTCTTAGTTTAATGCAGACAGTTGGAAATTCTGCATTAATATTTAAATTGGAAGTCCCTAAGAAAATTATCTATTGCATTTATTTAGCTATAGGTTTCTGCTATGGCTTAGTCGGTTTGGCTGTCGCCCAAGTATTAATCAATATAACAGGAGCTCTTATTAATATGTGGGCAACAAAGCGTATCGTCAAATATAGTTATATGCGACAAATAGTAGATGTTTTGGGTTATATGGTGATTGCTTTTATTGTGGGCTATATATGGTTTAATATGATACATACTGGATATATGTTCTTTAATATTTTATTAATGTTTATGTTGATTGTGTTTACTTATTTTGCAATACTTGTTATGATTAAGGATGCAATTTTAATTAAATATGTAAGAAAAATAATTGGACTCTAGCTATTAAACCTGTTTAGATGATTTTTTTTTCTTCTTTCATATTCGTGCATCATCCATTGTTTCTGTATCATAGAAATGCTACCCATTCTATTTCAGCCTCAAAGGAGTAATATCCTTGGAGTTAGTATTTGATGCGGAAGAGCACAAAAATAACAATATGCAATATTATGCCATCAACTATATGATTAAACATACGATTCTTTTATGAATATTATCTGCGTTTTCATCTTTTTGATAATCAGCTTACTATTAATTGTAAATTTCAAATGTACTTTCATGGTGGTGTCTGCATGTAGTATGGTGTTAGGCTGTATGAATGGAGTGGGACCTTTTGGTATGTACCAAGCTGTTTCAATTGCTGCATTCAGTATTTTTATGTTGCGGTATTTTTATTGGAAGGATATGCGAACTTATCCGCTCTTGTTCAGCTCAATATTATTGATTGTATCTTATGTGTTGAGCAATCATTACGCCGTATACCGTCATTACGGTTCATTGGTTTCCTGCATAGTGGTAGATGTGGCTTCACTGTTTGTATTCTATCAAATTATAAGTA
>ENA-OQBT01000575-OQBT01000575.1-human-gut-metagenome-genome-assembly--contig:-NODE-575-length-21442-cov-5.053953_pt1 | contig 21442 bp, 22 predicted proteins | sample MGYA00242749_ERZ504557 | MGnify/ENA primary metagenome ERZ504557 (study PRJEB26092, sample SAMD00036243) | human gut metagenome | host: Homo sapiens | study: EMG produced TPA metagenomics assembly of... | reverse complement strand
GCCTTTTGATTGGATTAACATCGTTTTCATTAAGTAAGTTCGACATGATATCGTAACCTTCTTTTTATAAAGGTCGATGATTGTATCAGAGTCTTTACCGAATATGAAAATGTTTTCTGGTCCTACCAATTCAGCGATCTCAACGTTGGCACCATCCATTGTACCAAGTGTAAGGGCACCATTAAGCATGAATTTCATGTTACCTGTACCTGAAGCTTCTTTAGAAGCCAATGAGATTTGTTCTGAAATATCTGTCGCTGGGATAAGGTGTTCAGCAACTGTTACGTTGTAGTTATCAACCAAGTGGACGTTGAGGTATTTGCTTACTTCTGGATCATTATTAATGAGTTCAGAAAGTGATAAGATCAAGTGAATGATGTCTTGAGCAATAACATAGGCAGGAGCTGCTTTACCACCAAAGATGATTGTGATTTTACGTTTTGGAAGGTTTCCTTTTTTGATTTCCAAGTATTTGTGGATGACATACAAAGCGTTCATTTGTTGACGTTTGTATTCGTGGAAACGTTTGATTTGTGTATCGATGATTGAATTTTCGTCAAGATCAATACCTTTATTGGATTTAAGATAACGTTTAAGAGCTAATTTGTTATCATATTTGATTTGAGACAAACGTTTGTGTACTGCAGGATCATCTGCAAAGGCAGCTAATTTCTCCAATTGAGTGGCATCAGTAAGGTAATCATCACCAATTAACTCTTTTATGTAATCAGCAAGTTCTTGGTTAGCGAATTCCAACCAACGACGGAATGAAATACCGTTTGTTTTGTTGTTGAAACGTTCTGGGTAAAGGTCGTAGAAAGGTTTCAACTCTGATGTCTTAAGGATTTCTGTGTGAAGCTTTGCAACACCGTTTACGCTTGTAGAGAAGTGGATATCCATGCGGGCCATGTGAACACGGTTGTGTTCGTCAATAATTTGAACACGTGGATCATCGAATTTGCCACGAACGATGGCATCCAATTTCTTGATGATAACAACAAGGTGTGGAACAACTTCTTCAAGATAGTCAAGAGGCCATTTTTCAAGAGCTTCAGCCAAGATAGTGTGGTTTGTGTAACCTACCATTTTGCTCACGATTGCTACTGCTTCATCAAATTCAAATCCATGTTTTTCTGTCAAAAGACGAATCAATTCAGGGATAACCATTGATGGGTGAGTATCGTTGATTTGTACGAAAGCGTAATCTGGAAGATCGTGAAGGTTAGAACCACGTTCGATAGCTTCGTCAATCAAAAGTTGAGCAGCGTTTGACACCATGAAGTATTGTTGGTAGATACGCAAGAGCTCACCTTTACGAGTTGAATCATCTGGGTAAAGGAAGAGTGTCAAGTTCTTTTGAATTTCATCTTGATCAAAAGTGATTCCTTTTTCAATTAAACCATAGTCCAAACCATTGATATCGAAGAGGTTAAGGTAGTTCTTAGTTTCTTTCTTGTAACCCAAGACATCCAAACGGTCCAAACGAGATTTCAAAGTGAAGTTTTTGAATGGAACATCGTAAGAGATGTCAGTTGGAACCAACCATGATTGATCTTCAATCCAGTAATCTGGTTCAGCATATTGTTTGTTATCTTTGAAGACTTGTTTGAAAAGACCACAGTGGTATTTAAGACCGACACCTTCACCGTTAATGCCAAGTGTTGACATAGAATCTATGAAACATGCAGCCAAGCGTCCCAAACCACCGTTACCAAGAGATGGTTCTGGTTCAATATCTTCGATTTCACTGATTGATTTTCCGGCAGCAGCTAATTCAGCTTTCACATCTTTATAGATACCCAAGTTAATCAAGTTATTAGACAAAAGTTTACCAATCAAGAACTCAGCTGAGATGTAGTAAACTTTACGTTTACTATCATTTTTAGGTTTTGAAGCAGCTGCTTCTTTTACAAATTCTAACAAAAGGTAGTAGATTTCTTCGTTTGAAAGTTCTTTAAGGTTTTTATTTTTCGATTCAACGTAATTTGTAAATGTAAACATTTTATTTATTTCCTCGATTTCCTCGATTATATCTTTCTGTAATATCAGTCAAAAATTCTTTTTTATCAACGGTGATTTCACCTGGAAGCATACGCCATCTCCAGTTTCCTCCAACTGTGTTAGGGATGTTTTTACGGCTATTTTCATTTTTATCAAGAATATCTTGCATAGTCGCAATAGCTGTGTTACTTACTGTTGCGAAGAGTGTGCGAAGAAGGGCACGTGTGATTGGTTCACCTTGACGACGGTTGATATAAGCATCAGTGTAATCACGTTGCTCTTGTGTCAAGTTATTATACCAACCATTAGTAACTTCATTATCATGTGTACCAGTGTAAGCCACTGAGTGTTGTGTGTATGCGTGTGGAACATAAATGCTGTTACCAGTGGTATCATAGAAACCAAAGTGAAGAATCTTCATTCCTGGGTAACCACAGTCTGCAAGAAGTTTACGTGTCTTATCATCAATATTACCAAGGTCTTCGGCAATAATCTTAAGATCACCCAACTCTTCTTTAACCACTTTGAAGAGGTCATAACCAGGTCCTGGAACCCATTTACCATTTTCAGCAGTTTCATCTCCAGCAGGAATTTCCCAGAAATCAGAGAAACCTTTGAAGTGGTCGATACGCAAGCAATCAAAAAGTTTAAATGATTCTTGAATACGGAAGACCCACCAAGCATAGTTTTCTGCTTTGTGTTTATCCCAATCATAAATTGGATTCCCCCAAAGTTGTCCTGTTGGTGAGAAGTTATCTGGTGGAACTCCGGCAATGTAACGTGGCTTACATTCAGCATCTAATTTGAAGAGGTGTGGTTGAGTCCAGACTTCCACACTATCAGCTGAAACGTAGATTGGCATATCACCAATAATTTGAATACCGTTCTTATTAGCATAGGATTTCAACTCTGCCCATTGGCTAAAGAAGAGGTATTGCACAACTTGATGGTATGTGATAACACCGGTAAGTTCTTTGCGAAGCTTTTCAAGAGTTGCTTCATCACGTTTAATCGCTTTTTTATCATCCCAATCTTGAAGGGCTTTGTTACCAAAGTATTCTTTGATAGCCATGAAGTCAGCATAATCTGCCAACCAGTTAGCATTTTCAGCTTTGAAAGTTTCAAACTTCTTAGCTTCGTTTTCATCTGCCAAGATTGCTTTGACTGCTTTTTCAAGAAGTGGGCGTCGTGCTTCGTAAACTTTAGCGTAGTCGATAAACTCTGGATCTGAACCAAAATCAGAACCTTCAACATCTGCTTCAGTCAGGAATCCGTCACGAATAAGGAAATCCAAATCGATAAAGTGAGTATTTCCCGCTATTGCTGAGAATGATTGGTAAGGTGAATCTCCATAACTTGTAGTAGTCAATGGCAAAATTTGCCAGTATGTTTGCTTTGTTTCTTTCAAGAAATCAACAAAGTCGTAGGCTGCTTGACCAAAAGATCCGATTCCGTAGTCACCTGGAAGTGATGTGATGTGCATTAAAACACCGCTTGCTCGTATGTTCATAAAATTTACCTCAAATTATTTTTTACACTAGCGATTATAATGCAAACGGTTGCACGTGTCAAGAATTTAGTGCTCTGGATTTTCTGAAAAACGATTGTCGATTTTCTGAAAAACGATTGTCTAGGTAATAAAAAATGGTTGCTAACTTAAGTTACCAACCAAAAGTAAATATTTAAACCTTTTTTATCCCATTGAGACACTTTCTCTTTCAATGAGTCTAAATGGAATTGTTATTTTCTGTGCCTTAGTTTGAGGATTTTTAAGAAGATCCAATAGCCTTTGGACGCTTTCCTTACCCAATTCTTTAATATTAATGTCATAGGTAGTTAGGAAAGGGTGCATGATTTCAGCAAAAATTGAATTATTGAAAGAGATAATGGCGTAAGCTTCTGGAATTCTGATTCCCTGATTATTTAACCAGTGTATGAACCGTAGGGAAATCAAGTTATCTTTAACTATTAAGGCAGTCAGTTGATAAGATTGCAAGCTCTCTTTCAATGAATCAATGACTCTAGATGAAAAAACAAGTTCTGGATAAGTTTCTAAATTAAATTCGTTAGTCGCTTCAATATATCCTTGATAATGTTCTTGACCTATTCAGGAGAAGAGAGTAGATGAGTTCTTTGACCTGATAGATGAAAATAGAAGCAAGGTCAATCACTATTTTCAAACGGTCTTTAGGACTTTTCTTAGACACAAGCAATACATCCAAAATGCACTAGAAACAGACTATTCAAACGCAAAACTGGAAGCTACTAATAAGTTGATCAAAGACATCAAACGCTTGGGCTTCGGTTTTAGAAACTTCATCAACTTTAAGAAGCGTGTCTTCATCACTCTGAACATGCATAAAAAGAGGACCTATCCGGCCCTCTCTAGATGTTAGCTTTTCGTCACCCACTACAGTTGACAAAGAGCCCTGATTTTTTGTTATGATCGCAATACATTCTAACATTTACCTCCTTACAGTTATTAAAGATATCTCTATCAAACTAGGATATAATATCCCTTGGCACCTCGGAACCCGCCTACGAAGGGAGGTGAGATTGCCTATGATGGATTTACTATTCAAAACTATCATAGGCCCCATTGTGGTCAGTATTATCCTTCGTCTGGTAGACAAATGGCTAAACAGGGATAGATACTGCTAAAAAACCCCGAGCTTATCTGGAAGTTAGCCCGAGGTCTTTTCTTGCCTATAATGTAGACTTACTATTCAATACAAGTGTATTATGTCATAAAAGATTAGAATTGTCAAGAAACTTGAAGATGTTCACTAAGTAGAGACCCTAGTCTTTAGTTTTGTCTTCTTCGTCTTTTTTATCATGATCAGTCTTATTTACGGCTGCTTTAAACTCGGCTAGCATTTTACCGATAGATTGACCGAGTTCTGGCAAGCGTTTAGGACCAAAGATGAGGAGGGCTCCTAGGACAATGATGATAAGTCCTGGAGCTCCGATATCACGTAGAATTCCCATGAGATTTCCTTTCTATTTATCTTTATATTTTCTTTGTTTACGTTTATAAATAAGCTTACTAAGAGTTAAGCTAACTTCATAAAGCAAGATTAAAGGAGCAGTCATGGCCAAGTCGCTAATAAAGTCAGCTGGTGTCAGAATCACCGCCAAAACCAAGAGAACAAAGTAAGCATAGCGTCTATAGCGTGTCAAAAATACTGGTGTCAATATACCAATAGAGGTTAGGAAACTAACAACTACAGGAAATTCAAAGAGAACAGCCAAAGGCACTGTCGTATGCAGTAAGAAAGTAAGGTAGTTTTGTGCTGTAATTTGTGTATTAAAGAGTCCTTCACCTAGTTTCAAAAGCACTTCCAAGATAGCTGGACTCACAAAATAATAGCCAAAGGCCAAACCCAAAACAAAACAGACAAAAGTTGCTGGAATATAGGCAAAGATAGCACGCGCTTCATTGTCCCTCAAACCTGGTTTCACAAACTGCCAAATCTGGTAGGTGGTAAAAGGCAAGGTGACCGTAAAAGCCATGAGACTGGCTAAGTTAATATAAATCCAGAGAATATCGTTAGGTCCTAGAACCAATAAGGGCTTTTCAAATCCTCTGGTCAGATAAGCATAGATCTCCCCAGCAAACAACAAGGTAATACAAAAAACTAGGAAAAAGCATAACACTACTGCAATGAATCGTCTCCGAAACTCCACTAGATGCTCAACAATGGTCATCTCATCTCTACTTCTTGCCATGCTGCTTCACCGTCACAAAGGCAATTATAACAATAAAGATAAGTTGTGGTATCAAGACTTCCCAGCTTGGATAGATACCAGCCCAATCAATGGTTGGGAAACCACTAATCAAATGATTAGACATCATATTAGTCAACTGAAGGGCATGAATACTGACACCGAGCATCTTGAAGGCCAGAGCATAAATCAACCAAGTCAAAATAAAGAAGATGCGGTGCGGTTTAATATAGTGACTAGCTTTAGTCATAGCTACAGCAATGATAACAAGAACTGCAATGGCTGAACCAATACCAATCAAAAAATTAGCTGTCGTGATACGTGGGATAATACCAACATAGAAAAGAATAGTCTCGGCACCTTCACGGAAGACAGCCAAGAAACTGAGAGCAAACATGGATACAAAACTTCCAGTGGCTGTCACTGTTTTCATCTGATGGTCCATAAAGTCATTCCACTGTTTGACTGAAGACTTGCTGTGGAGCCAGATACCGATAAGAATCATCATCGCAACTGCAAAGATACCAACGCAACCTTCAATAATTTCACGGTTAGCCCCTGAGGTCACAGCTGGAAAGACAACTTGTAAGATAACAGCGATTACTGCGCTGGCAAGAACACCAGCAACAGCTCCGCCATAAACCCATTTGAGTCCTTTACGCATCTTAGCTGCCTTAAGAGTTGTCACAAGGGCCATGACGATGAGGAGGGCTTCAAACCCTTCACGCAAAAGAATCAACATGGCATCAAAGGCATTATAAGAAGCGCTGGTATCGATAGCAGATAGGTCTGTAATCAAGGCTTGCATTTTGTCTCGATAAGCTTTTTCTTTTCCCTTTACCATGATAACAGGCGTTTCGCTCTCCACGCTCGCATAGAGGCTAGGGTTAGTCGTGCTCACGTCATCTTCAATGGTTGGCCAGATAGTGATGAACTTCTTCATAGATGCCGCAGCCGTTTTTTCATCACCTGCTTGGAATTGACTTAGAGCCTTTTCCAAGAGTTTAATACCATCTTTTAGGGTTAAACTTGAGCTTGTACTATCAAGAGGAACACCCTTGATAAAGTCATCAATCCCACCCTTAAGATCATCATATGACGACTGGATGCTGGTGAAATCAGTAGGCTCCGTCTCAATACTGCTTCGCAAAAGTGAAATAGCCGTCTCAATCTTGCCGTAGTAGGCAGTACTATGGTCACGGACAACAGCTTCATTTCGCGTCCAAGCATTATTCAATTCGCCGTAAGTTTTGCGGGTCTCAGCTAAGTCTTTAGCAGTAATGGCATCCTGTAAGTTCTTGAAATAAGGATTGAAGTGGGTCTCAAGTTTTTCCTTTTCGGCATCCAAGTCAACAGGATTTTGCTCTTTCTCAAATTTAAGGAGGGCTGACGAGATAGAGGTTAGGTCCTCTTCTGTCACGTCACCTTTAATATCAAGAGCCTTGCTAACTTTTTTACCAGCCTTGGAATCGTGATTTTCCTTTGTTTCGAAATCAGTCTTAATCTTAGCAACCAATTCCTTAGCTTTTGCTTGATCCTTGTTTTGAACAGCTGTTGTTGCATCTGTAATTTTGATATAGAGATCACTATAGGATTCAGCAGCTACTGGATAGGTCCAGAATAAAGCTAGAAGCCCAAGCAAAACGAGGAGTTTATTCAAAGAGTGCTTGACCAAGGTAGCCTCCTTTCTCCACGCCAGCAAAACAAGCAAAGAGCCCGCTTCCGATATGGGTGATATACTCATTCATCTTGTCTACAGCTCCAAGATTGGTCTGTATTTTGACAAAACGGTCTGGGTCCTTCTGGTAGCAATGAATATCAAACCTGCATCAAACTGACCCGTTCTTTCATCAATGCCATCTGAATAGGAATAGGAACGACGTAAGATAGGAAGATTTACTTCTTTGGCCAAACGCACATGGGAATCTACAGGAAGTTTAGATAAATCTACTTCATCAAACTCATCTTTCTTGCCAAAAGGAGCGCCTGATTCCTTGTAACGACCAAAGGTATTTTCCTGTTCCTGTAAACTGGTACGATCCCAAGTTTCCAAGTGCATCTGGACCAGGCGAAGAGCCATATAAGAACCACCCTTCATCCAATCCTTACTATCAGCCCAGACAACCTTGTCGAATTCCTTTTCCTTCGTTACATTAGCAGTTCCATCCTTGAAACCAAAGAGATTGCGAGGCGTTTCCTTACGGTCACCAATAGCTGCAAAACCTGACTTGCTCCACTTCATAGTGATTTTATTACGACCTTTGCGAATCAGATTGCGGACAGCATGGAAGGCTACTTGTTCATCATCTGCACAGGCTTGAATGACGATATCTCCACCCGTATACTTGTCCTGCAACTGCTCCTTTGGAAATGGAGGTAAATCACGGAAGAGCTTAGGACGCTGGATTCTAGGCCAAGCTTTTTAAGAAAATCAGCCGAAACTCCAAAAGTCAGGCTAAGGCGATAGGGATTGAGTCCCACGGTTTCGCCTGTATCCATAGGAGGCAAGAGGGCATTAGAACCGTCTTTTTTGACTAACTCTCCTTCGACCAATTTACTACTATAATCGGTCCAGTCTTTAAAAAGCTGGATGACTTCTTTTTTATCGGTTGTATGAAGATCTAGCACCACCAAGTAGCAAGCCTTCTGCATGGGAGTCGTAATCCCAGCCTGGTGCTTACCAAAAAAGCTAATATCTTCATCCCCATCTAGGGCTTTTTTACTTGAACGATCCTGATTAGCAAAAAAAGCAGATGCACCAGAAAGACCAAGTGCAAGCCCAGCCCCTCCAATACCTGATTTTTTAAGAAATTCACGACGGTCCATTTTTGGTCTAAAAATTTTTTATCAGTCATTTTTCTTATTTCCCATCTAGGATAACACCCATTTGTGATAATGGTTCACCAAGTTTAGTTACAGCTTCGGCCAATTCCTTAGTATCTGCCTCACTCAAATCTGTATAAGACTTATAGTTTTTCTCATCAATCATGTGTTTGTCCAAAAGACCATTGACATTCTTGAATTCTGTTTCCAAAGTCTTAACAAGCTTAGCATCTTTCTTCTGGATCAATGGCTTGAAGAGTTCAAAGATTTTTTCTGCCCCTTCAATATTGGCACGGAAGTCGTAGAGGTCAGTGTGTGAGAAGACTTCTTCCTCACCTGTAATCTTTTGAGTGGCCACTTCGTTAAGAAGGTCTACTGCTCCTGTCAACATGATATCTGGAGTGACTTTAACAGTTGCGATTTTAGCCTTGAGTTCTTTAATATCGTTAACCAATTGATCTGCATAGGCATAGGCAGTTGTACCCTCTGTCGTGTTGTCTTGCCACATGATGCGTTCAATACGGTGGAACCCTAACCAGCCGTCTTCTGATTTATTTTCGTCCATGTAATCAACCAAACGGTAGTCGATTTTCACGTCAGACTCACCAAAGCTTTCTGCAATTGGCTCTGAACGTTCGTAAGCATACGGATCAATGGGTATTGCTTCTTGGCTTCTTCAAGATTTCCTGACTTGAGGGTCTCACTGAATCCTTCGGTATCTTTCAAAAGCTGATCGATTTCGCCTTCCACGAAAGTTTTGTAATCACTTGTGGCCTGCTTCAATAGCTTTTGCTCACTAGCTGTGAGTTTTGAGCTAGTTGAGCTTGAATGACTTGAATTGCCAGATTTGGCACAAGCCGTCAATAAAAGTCTGATGCTAAAAGAATAACACCAAGTTTGCTAAGTTTTTTCATGAATGTCTCCTATTTTCAAGATAGTGTTCGACATTTGTCGTTATATATGTGAATCGTCGTTTTATCATTAATAATGAACGAACGATGGTAAGTCAATTATGATCTCTCGTATGTAAGAGAACATAATCTAAAATAACAGCAGAAACCAGCGCTGTCAACGGTTTTAGGCTATTTAAGAACTATTCTAAAGAGCAGATAAAAATGATTCTAAATAAAAGAAAAACAACAGGAAATAACCTGTTGCTACTTATTATTTCGTACGACGTTTTCTAAGGAAGCCTAGGCTAAGAATACTTAGAAGACCTGCCAAAAAGAGTCCACGATTTGTCTTTTCACCAGTAGATGGCAGTTGCTTATCAGTTTGATGACTAGCTTCAGTTTTAGCCTAACCATTGTCACGATTAACAAGTTCAGCATCTCCAACAAGGTCCTCTTTACCTGAAGCCTTGGCAGTTGTTTTAGTTGCCTCAGTATCTTTTCCACCAAATGAATTGATCTTTTCTGAAGCTGATCTACCGCCTCAGTTGGCGTCTGAGCATTAGTCAAACGAATAAATTTCGCTGTTAATGGATCCAAGGTCAAGATGTGATTGTTGATTGCAACATCTGATAAGTCACTAATTCCAGATAGATTGACCTGATTTCCATCCGCCAAAACTATATAGGATAGACCATTTGTAATCTTGCTCAAATCAAACTGACGAGACTTGCTATCAGCATTGACATAGACAAGGTAATGGTCACCATTGAAAGCAACAGTTTAGTATCTCAATACCAAATCTTCTTGAGTGACATTGTTCGTACCTGGAACTGTCAATAGCGTCACACGTGCATCCACATCTGCTTTTGATTTAAAGTTGAAAGCATCTGTAGTCTTACGTAGGGCGATTAAACCTTTGGCAAAGGCACGTGTTTTCGTATTTTCTGGGAATGACTTAGTATCAGTCGCCTTAGTACAGTCAAAATGGTTAATGGCGTCACTAAAATCATAAGAATCATGGATAAAGTACGGATAATCAAACGGATTTCCTTTTTCATCAACTAAAAGATGAGCCTTATTCGGCACCTTGTCCTCAGAAACCGGATAACGATAGGCAGGATCGCGGAACTGTTTCGTACGAGCATATTCCTGACCAGAATGAATAAAGGATGTTCCTTGAGCAGTCAAGACCATGAGGTTTTCTAGACGCAACCGACGATGAATTACAGCATTATTCTCAGGCTTGCTTGGATCCTTCTTGATTGATTGGGCGATGATATCAAAAAGGGTCAAATTATCGTGAGCAGCAATATACTGGATAACGTCACCTGGGGAATCAGCCTCAAAGTTAGTTGGTTACGCCTTGATATTGTCAAAAACCTTATTAATATCACGTTTTCCACCTGTGATGAAGGCAGGTGTCCCCTCATTTGGATAACCTGATTTGAGGATATTTCGAATATCATCTGAAAATACAGCTACGGTATCTGTATTCTTCATCCAAGACTGATCGGCAGGCTGAACAGGACTATTTTCATCGCCAGCATAAGTCACCCAGCCCTCACCAAGCATAATGAGGTTTGGATTTAGAGCGCTTGCAGCAAGGTAAGCCTTCTCGATACTTTCAGCATCATGGTCACCCATCATATCAAAATGGAAACCATCAACCTTGTATTCCTTAGTAAGATAAGCAATCGAATCCACCAAGACACGACGACTCATATAAGTGAGTCGTGCCTAGACGGACCACCTCCAAAAATCGAACGTGGTGTGCCATCAGCATCCATAAAGTGATAGTAATTTGGCTCAAGGTCTTCAAAAATAGCTGTCTTGGCTGTGTGATTGTAGACTACATCCAAGATAACATCCATACCGTGGGCATGAATAGCAGAAACTAAATTCTTGAATTCTTCGATACGTTTAGCTGGATCACTTGGCTTTTCAGAATACATACCCGTCAAAGAGAAATAGTTTTGTGGGTCATAACCCCAGTTATAGTTACTGTTACTTGATGCATGGGCATCCAAACGCTTCCCATTTTGCATTTCATTGACAAAATAGTAGCTTAATACTGGCAAAAGCTGAATATGGGTTACGCCAAGGTCTTTAAGATAATCCAAACGCTCCGGCAAAGGCTGCAAAAGTCCCAAACTGGTGTTTCAATTCAGCTGAAATAGCCTTATCAGAGGTAAAATCACGGACATGATCCTCATAAATGATGGCATCTTCTCGAGATTTAAAGTTTGGAATCTTAGCGTAGTCAAGATCTTTTGGTCCATAATTAGCAAGATCTACAAAGGCAGCCTTGGCAATCTTGTGTTCAGGTCCCTGGCTGACATTGTCACTATTCCAAGCGGCCAAAGACTTCGCATACGGATCCAAAACGATTACAGACTGATCACCACGTTTGATGCGGTATTGATAAAAATAACCGGTTAAGTTTTCCAAACCAAAATCAGTCGCAAGCAAGTCAGCTTGCCAAGTACCTCGAAGTCCTTTGCTTAGAGTATGTTCAGCAAGCACCTTATCTTGATTATTCTTATCATAGACAATGATATCTACTTGATCAGCACTTGGTGACCAAAGGGTCACATGTGCCTTAGTACCATTCTCTTCTAGACGAGCACCCAATTCGCATCGTAACTGTAGAGGGCAACCTTCAATCGACCAACTATCAGATGTTTTAAAACTATCATTGCCAAAAGTGACCTTGTAAGGCAGATTTTTCGCAACAAAACCACCAGTTAATGTAGCTTTTTTGAACTTAGTATCCAACTCAAGCTGTTTAAGAATCACACTGTTACCATCCTTATATGTAATCTTGAGGTCTTTGAGAATATCTTCAGATGAGACCTCGTCTAAGTTGGTGAAACTAAGTTCTATTTGGCTTGGACTAAGCTGATGAGCCCCAGTCAAACGCACATCCTTGACAAAGTAAGGGTTGGTGTAGACTGTCGGATCAGTATCTACATAAACGTGAGTCGTATAGCTGCCGATAAGATTCGTATGATTAACAGTCGAAACATTGATTTCAGTGTGTGAGCCAGTAGGTGCTGTATTGTACCAAGAAAGGTTGCCTTAGTTGCTTTCTGACCATACAGCTACACGGATATTCTGAATCTGACGACCTTGTGGCGCTTGATCAACTACTACTGTAAAAACTACCTGCTTCTGAATTAACATTAGTGATATAGGTTTGCGTTTTTGTCTTAGCATTACGGAATTCAACTGTTGTCGTTGTCCCTCCTACACCAACTCGTGACCCATCATTTAAAATGTAGTACAAATGAATATTGTACAAGCCTGTTGAGTTTTTATGACTAGTAGCTTGAACCATTTACCGTATAAGTGCCATTAGCTTGTCATGTGGCTTCATACCAACGAATGTCATCTTGGCCATCTTTTTCAGACCAAATAGGTACTTGAACAGTACGAACACCTTTAGAACTATAGACATCACTGATAATGACATCAAAAGTACCAGTATCTTTATTGTTATTAACTACTGAAATGGCACCTACTGGTTTATTATGTTTTACATCTACAATAGTTTCAGTGACATAATGACGTTGGTTGGCATTATCTACGATGTAAACGTCAGCACGGTAATTTCCTAGAGAATTCTTATGCTCGCTAGTCTTAATAGTAACACGGTAGCAACCGTCAGATTGACGACTAGCCTTATGCCAAACGAGATCATCTTGTCTATTAACAAGACTCCATGAAGGAACTAAGACTTCCATAACCCCATTTGGTGCTACGATATTGCGGATAACAGCGTCAAAAGTGCCTAAATCAGCATTATTCTCAATAACGAGACTTGCACTAGGGCGAGTTTGAGTAACTTCTACCACTTTTTCAGTAATGTAGAAACGCTTATTAGAGTCATCTACGATGTAGGCATCAGCACGGTATTTACCAGTTGAATTCTTATGATCTGTTGCTTTGATAGTCACTCGGTAAGAACCGTCGGCTTGACGAGTTGCCTTATGCCAGGTAAGATCATCTTGACCGCCAGCTAAACTCCATGAAGGAACAAGAACCTCTTTCAAACCTGTAGGAGCAACAATATTACGAACAACGGCATCAAAAGTACCTGCTGCAGTATTGTTGTTTTCAATTGTAAGAACACCACTTGGTCGAGCATAATCAACAGCCACTACTTTTTCAGCAATATAATGGCGGTTATTAGAGTTATCCACGATATAAGCATCGGCACGGTAATTTCTTTTAATGCCTTATGCTCACTTGCCTTAATGGTTACACGATAGCTGCCATCAGTTTGCTTGGAAGCCTTATGCCAAATAAGGTCGTCTTGACTCTTTTCAAGACTCCATGTTGGCACCAAAACTTCCTTAACACCTAGTGGTGCTGTGATGTTAGTGATGACAGCATCAAAGGTACCATTCTTAGCATTATTATTTTCAATAGCAAAACTTACTTTAGGTTTCAACTGCTCTGATGTCTTACCAATGAAGACTTGAGTAGTTGTTCCGCCAACACCTGTTAATTGACCATCTTTTTGAACATAATAAAGATGAACATTATATAGGCCTGTTGAGTTTTTATGAGCTGAAGCCTTAACGTTTACTGTGTAAGTTCCATTATTTTGACGGTTAGCCGTATACCAGATAATGTCATCTTGACCATTAATTTCTGACCAAATTGGAACAGAGACTGTTTCAACGCCATTTGGTGCTTTGACATTAGAGATGACAACATCAAAGCTACCAAGAGTTGGATTGTTATTGACAATAGAAATGGTTCCACTCAAATTGCCTTGAGTGGCATCAACCTCAGCACTGGCATTTGCGGTGAAACCGTTCTGTATAGTCTATAGTCCACGCTATGGTCAAAGACATGTTTACCTGGCAAGAGATTAGCCGTAGCTGAAAACTGCCATGCACCAGTTTTGGCATTAAAGCACATGTTTTTGGCACTTGTTGCTGTAAGAGTTGATGATGGGTACTGTGCAACTCAGAAATTCTCAATCCCAAATTGAGAGGTTGAGACAGGGTCGCGGTAGCCTAGATTGTTCTCCTCCAACCAGCTGGCACTTGTGTAGAACATCAAGTTGTTATATCCATGCTTACGCATTTCGTTAACCCAAGCTTGAGTGTTACGGTTGATATTATAAAGCATCTTAGAGTCTTCGAAATCATTAACCATAACAGTACTCTTTGGAAGGTTCAGTTTTTGTGCAGCTTGGATGTAGAAACGAGCTTCTGCACGTGCTTCTTCCTCAGTTGTGTATCGAGAAAAATGATAGGTTGATACTTGAAGACCAGCAATTTGAGCATTGCGAACTTGTGAGGGTGCTTTAGGGTTGTTGTACCAAGTGTCCTCAGTCAACTTGACAACGACACCACCCACACCTTGTGCAAGAGCACGATAGTCATCTACACTGATTTCACCATTATGGCTGCTGACATCGATAAAAGTCTTTGGTTGCACCTTAAGTGTTGGCGAAGGAACATCTGTAGAATTCGTTAATTTAGCAGGTGTTGCTACAGTGCTGTTTGATGTTTCAGAATTTGTCGCACTTGTAGAAACTGTTGCACTTTCTGAACTAACAACTGAAGATATTACTAAAGTTGATGCCGTTGCAGCCTCGGAACTCTGTGAAGCAGGAGACCGTAGATACCGCTGGAGAACTAGCTTTTGCCACTTTACTTGTAGCCGCAGGTTGACACTGATTTCCTTCAGTAACGGAAGGCGTTTGTGTCGCCACTTCGTCTGCTTGAGCAACCTGTGTTGTGACAGCCAAGAGAACAGCCGCACTATCATAGTAGATAAAATCTTTCGTTCGCATTTAACTTTCCTTTTGCATTTTTATAATGCTTTAACCATTCTACCATAGAAAAACTCTCACGGAAAAGTCATTATTAAAAATTTTCTAAATAAGACAGAAACATTATAAAATTCTAAACGCTAGTAAAATTGCGATTTATCTTATTTGAAAACCCTTTAACTACCTATTCGTATTTAATACTAAAAATGAAAAGAATTTTACGAGATTTAGCTGAATATGAAAATGTGTGACAAAAGAAAAAATCCTCAAACACCTGTCCGAGAATTTAATTTATCTTATTTACGTTTTGGTGGGTTATGAACAGCTTCTCCAAGTACATCAGCAAAAGCCTCATACATATTTTCAGAGAAAGTTGGGTGACCATGGATAGATTGCAAGAGTTCATCTACAGTCAGTTCATTTTCCATAATAGTTGCTGCTTCGTTAATCAACTCAGCAGCAGCCGGACCAATAATGTGAACTCCAAGGATTTCATGGTATTTCGCATCCGCAACGACTTTAACAAAGCCATGAGCTTCATTTGAGGCGATAGCACGTCCATTCCCAGCAAAGCTTGATTTACCAATGAGAACATCACCATATTTAGCGCGTGCATCTTCTTCAGTTAGACCACACATTGCTACCTCTGGGTGGGTGTAAACTGCCGCTGGTGTATAATCAAGGTGTGCCTTACGGACATTACCATGCATAGCATTTTCGGCTGCTACTTCACCCATACGGTAAGCAGCGTGAGCAAGCATCTTAGTTCCGTTTACATCACCAGGGGCGTAAATACCAGGGATAGAAGTTTCTTGGTATTCATTTACTTTGATACGGCCACGGTCGAGCTCAAGGTTAAGATTTTCAAGACCGTTCAATTGTGGCACACGCCCGATTGATAGAAGGGCACGTTCAGCCACAATCTCTTCGCCATTATTGAGTTTAAGTGTTAATTGGTTATTGCCTTCAACAATTTCAGAAACACCAACAGATGTCATAATCTTCATACCCTTCTTAGAAAGGATTTTTTGAAGCTCAAGTGACACTTCTTTATCCATAGCAGGTATGATACGATCAGCCATCTCTACAACTGTTACGTCAACGCCGTATGAAGCATTAACAAGACCAAGCTCGATACCAACGACACCACCACCCATAACAGCAAGTGATTTAGGCAATTCACGCAAATCAAGAATATCATCTGATGTCATCACAAGTTGTGAATCGATTCCAGGGATATCAATACGTGATACTTTTGATCCAGTTGCAAGGATGATGTTACGTCCCTTGATTGTTTCTGAGCCAATAGTGACAGTCTTATCAGGGTTAACTTGACCAAGACCATTGAAAATAGTTACCTTATTAGCTTTCAAAAGACCTTGCACACCACCAGTAAGGGTCTTAACAACAGAGTTTTTAAAGTCAACCGTCTTATCCATATCGATGGTGTAGTTTGTTGATGCTAGGTTGATACCACGACCTGCTGCAATTTTAAGTCCATCAAGGATTTCTGCGTTTTTAAGGTAGGTCTTAGTTGGGATACATCCCTTATTCAAACATGTTCCACCAAATTCTGATTTTTCAACGATGGCAACCTTACCGCCAAGTTGTGCTCCACGGATGACTGCATAGTAACCAGCTGGACCACCACCAACAACAACGATATCATATTCGTTATCAGCAAGGGCTGCTTTTTCTGCTGTCGCTGGAGATGGTTGAGATGGAGCTTTAGGGACTTCAAGCCCAGCCGCTTCCAATTGAGCAGTTGCTTCTGCAGCTGGTGCGCTTGTAGAATTATCAGCCACAACTTCTCCTTCAGCTCCGATATAACCAATCACCTCAGTAACTGGTACTGTTTCACCAGCTTGACGGGTAATCTTCAAAAGAACACCTGAGTCTTCTGCTTCAAGTTCCATGTTTGTCTTATCTGACATGATTTCAAGAAGGATATCTCCCTCATTAACCACGTCTCCCTCTTGTTTTTTCCACTCAATGATTTCACCTTCCTGCATATCAACACCGAGCTTAGGCATAATAATCTCAAAAGCCATTTATAAGATACCAAGAGCGACCAGAAAGCGACTGAAAATTAGGTGCCCGGCACGTCAGCCTGCTGGCGTAGACGGACGGTTTATTTTCCAAGCTTTCCGCTCGGGTTCAGTTAAACCCTATGGTTCGCTCTCTCCTTTCTATTTAAAACTTCAGTTTTTAGATATTTTTCTTAAATCAACAATTCCATTGGATTTTCAAGCAAATGCTTTAAATCAACCATGAATTAGCACCATTCATACCATCAACAATACGGTGGTCAATAGTCAAGCAAAGACCCATGATTGGCCGCACGACAACTTCACCATCAACAACAACCGGTGTTTGAATAGTTGCTGAAACACCAAGGATAGCTGAGTTAGGTTGATTAATGATTGGATTGAATGACTTGGTTCCAAACATTCCCAAGTTAGTAATAGAGAAAGTAGAACCTGACATTTCTGCCGCCTTCAATTTACCAGCCTGAGCTTTTTTGATGACATCCTTAGAGCCACCACAAAGTCAGACAAACTCATCTTATCAGCACCATGAACGACTGGTACAACCAAGCCATCATCTAGACCAACTGCAATACCAAGATTAACAAATTTGTGTAATTCGATATTTTGTGCATCATTAATCAAGGATGCATTGAGGTAACGGTGTTCCTCTTTCATAAGGGTACGCACAACTGCCAAACCAATCAAATCAGTGAAGGTCACCTTCATACCAGTCTTATTCATGATTGGATCAAGAACTTGCTTACGAAGAGCTATAAGGTTAGTCATGTCCACATCATAGTTAAGAGTAAATGTTGGTGCAGTCAAGTATGAGTGCGTCATTCCCTTAGAAATAGCCTTACGCATAGCAGACATCGGAATGACTTCCACACCTTCTGGCAAGACTTTTTCAGGTTTAGCTTCAACCGCAGGTGCGGCTGCAGCCACCTTAACTTGTGCTGGAGCACTGATTGCAAGAATATCTTCCTTAGTAATCTTACCACCAAATCCTGTTCCAGATACGGTAGCTAAATCAATATCGAGGTCTGCTGCAATCTTGCGAGCCAATGGTGTTGCCTTAGGTTGAGCGCCCCTAAAGTTCTCAACATCATCTGCATGAATACGCCCTTTTGCCCCAGTTCCGAGAACTTGAGCGATGTCAATCCCCATCTCACGTGCCACTTTACGTGCTTTAGGTGTCGCGCGTATTTTGCCACCTTCATGAACAATAGCTACCTGTGGCTGAGGCTTAGCAGCAGGCGTTTCCACATCAGCAACTTTTTCAACTTGTGGCGCAGCTTCTGCAGCTGGTGCGATTGCAGCATTATCAGCCACAACTTCTCCTTCAGCTCCGATATAACCAATCACCTCAGTAACTGGTACTGTTTCACCAGCTTGACGGGTAATCTTCAAAAGAACACCTGAGTCTTCTGCTTCAAGTTCCATGTTTGTCTTATCTGACATGATTTCAAGAAGGATATCTCCCTCATTAACCACGTCTCCCTCTTGTTTTTTCCACTCGATGATTTCACCTTCCTGCATGTCTACACCGAGCTTAGGCATAATAATCTCAAAAGCCATTTATAAGATACCCAAGAGCGACCAGAAAGCGACTGAAAATTAGGCGTCTGGTTCACCCTCTCCTTTCAACATTAAATTATAATTTTCGATACCCCCACAGTTAAAACAAGAAATATATTTTACTAACGAGAAATATCACTTAACCGTCGCTAGATAGTTAGTTTCCTTTATTAGCCATCTTGATAATAGCAGCCTTAATCTTTTCAACATCTGGAAGAACCGCTTGTTCCAAGACACGCGCATAAGGTACAGGCACATCTTCACTTGCCAAACGTACAATTGGGTGGTCAAGGTAATCAAATGCTTCACTTTCAGTAACCATAGCAGCAATCTCACCGATGAAGCCACCTGTTTTATAAGCGTCATTGACCAACATAAGTTTTCCAGTCTTCTTAACTGATTCAAAAATCAATTCTTTATCAAGTGGAACGAGAGTACGAGGATCAACTACCTCAACATTAATACCTTGTTCAGCTACTTCTTCAGCCGCCTTAAGAACACGCTCCAACATACGACCATACGTGACAATAGTAAGGTCAGTTCCTTCGCGTTTGATTTCACCTTTTCCAAGTGGAATATAGAAATCAGGATCTTGTGTAACTTCTTCTTTTTTGCCATAAAGAGCTTTTGGTTCCATGAAGATAACAATGTTATTGTCCTGAATAGAAGATTTCAAAAGACCTTTAGCATCGTTTGCATTACCAGGAGCAACAACTTTGATCCCTGGAATATGAGTCAACCATGACTCAAGAGATTGTGAGTGTTGCGCTGCAGATCCGATACCTGAACCAGAAGCTACACGGAAAGTTACAGGAGTCTTTAAACCACCACCAAACATGTAGTTGTTTTTAGCACCATTATTAACGATAGCATCAAGGCAATAGTGATGAAGTCCATGAAAGTCAAATCAACGATTGGACGAAGACCTGTAATAGCAGCACCCACGCTGCACCAGCAATTGCTGCTTCTGAAATTGGTGTATCTTTAACACGTTTTTCACCAAATTCTGCCAACATACCAACTGATGTACCGAAGTCACCACCATAGATCCCGACATCTTCACCCATAAGGAAGATGTCGGGATCTTTACGCATTTCCTCGCTCATAGCAAGGTTTACTGCCTCACGCAAGGCCATCAATTTTGTTTCACTCATACTTGTATTACTCATCCTTTCTCTTTAGTCTACCCATACATCTTCAAAGGCAACTGAAAGTTCTGGATCTGGGCTATTTTGGGCGAACTCATAAGCCGCATCAACCTGTGCCTTAACTTGGCTTTGGATAGCATCTAACTCCTCCACACTTGCGATATTTTCAGAAACAAGATAGTCGCGGTATCTAATAATTGGGTCGTTGTTGTTCTTCCACTCGTCAACTTCTTCCTTAGTACGGTAAACACCCGCATCGGCCGTAGAGTGACCAAACCAACGGTATGATTTAACTTCAACAATAGCAGGACCATTTCCACCACGAACATGGTCAACAGCCTTACCCATTGTATCATATACAGCCATTACATCGTTACCATCTTCGCAGTAGAATCCAGGAATACCATAGGCTTCTGCACGTGTATACAAGTGAGGAGTGTTGGTAGCTCTACGAATATCCATTGAGATACCATAACGGTTATTAATAATGAAGAAGATAACAGGTAATTTCCAAGTAGCTGCCATATTGACTGACTCATGGAATGAACCTTCATTAGTAGCGCCATCACCTGAAAAGGCAACAACGATATTTCCAGTTTCTTTGTACTGTTGAGTAAGGGCTGCACCTACAGCAAGAGCGTAACCACCACCAACGATACCGTTAGTACCATAGTTACCTTTTTCAAAGTCAGCCAAGTGCATAGAACCACCACGCCCCTTAGAAACTCCTGTTGCCTTACCAGCAAGCTCTGCCATCATTTTATTCAAATCCATGTCCTGAGCAATAGATTGTCCATGACCACGGTGATTTGAAAAGAAGATATCGTCATAACTTAAGTGTTGGACAGCTCCAACGTTAGCGGCTTCCTCACCTACTGAAAAGTGAGTCATTCCTTGAACAAAACCACGACGAACTAATTTATTAATCCGTGAATCGAATTCACGGATACGTTCCATTTTAGTGAACATCTCAAGATGTGTCTCTTTAGAAAGTTTTACCATATCGATCTCCTCTATCGAATTTTTTATATACGTATAGGATAGGTTAAAAAAACTTAATGAGCAAGAAATATGCTTAAAAAATGAAAAGCCTTACATCCTTATCACTTATAGGCAATTCGTATGCTCTTTTTCAAAGCGTTATGCTATAATTGGATAGATTTTACTCAAACTCAAATAGGGTATTTATTATATTGAGTGATGCCATGATTCATGGGCTTACAGCATGAATAGCACCTATACTTCAATTTGTTATCTTCAAGGTAACTAGGAAAAGGCTGACGAGATATTGAATTCTCATCTTAACAGGTTTAGGCATTATAGCTTTCAGTTTCTTGCGAATCCCATTCCCAAAATCTGGCTTCATTGCTCTTGTGTTTCTAGTAACAGCTAGTTCTCACAAGAATCTTAGACATACCATTCTAGAGGCATTCTTTATCCCATATACCTTTT
>ENA-OQBT01000573-OQBT01000573.1-human-gut-metagenome-genome-assembly--contig:-NODE-573-length-21490-cov-3.252633_pt1 | contig 21490 bp, 22 predicted proteins | sample MGYA00242749_ERZ504557 | MGnify/ENA primary metagenome ERZ504557 (study PRJEB26092, sample SAMD00036243) | human gut metagenome | host: Homo sapiens | study: EMG produced TPA metagenomics assembly of... | reverse complement strand
ACCAACAAAGAAGGCCCTTCGGGGCCTTTTTTCTTATACAAATATAGCAAGAATGCGGCTTGAAGACACTTTCGTATCTTCAAACCGCATTCTTGTTTTTAGGGGTGTATTTCGTTACAGCCCCTTTCTTTGTATGCTTATAACATTTTCTTGATGTTACAATTTACTTATTTTGCTTAAGCAACTTCTGTGTCGCCACCGGTTTTATTGCTTACCGGACGGTCGATTGTGGACGTATCGTTGAATGCTTCCTGGTCGAAAGTGCCCATAAGTTTATCTACCACAATGGCATTGGTCATGGAACCACTTACGTTAAGCATGGTGCGACCCATATCGATGATTGGGTCAATAGCCAATACCGGAGAAATGGAGCTGAAGAACGCGCCAAGACCAGTACCGGACAAAGATACGGATGCAGCCATAGTAGCTGTACCAGGCACACCGGCAATACCGATGGAACCTAAAGCGATTACGATAACACTCATAACATACATGGTCATATCGAGTGGTACACCGGCAACGTTCGCAATGTATACGATACACAAAGCCGGGAACACGCCGGCACAACCCTGCATGCCTGCAGTAGTACCGAAGCTGCCTACTGTATTAGCAGTAGCCGCGTTAACGCCTAAACGTTTAGTCAAGGTATCTACCGTTAACGGTAATACACCCATACTGGAACGGGATGTGAAAGCCAAGAACAATGGAGCTCTTGCTTTACGGAAGTACATAATTGGCTTACGCCGAAGATTGTTAAAAGTACAGCCTGTACAATTAACATAATTACTACACCAACGTAAATCAATACGATGAAAAGACCCATATCGCAATAGCCTGGAAGCCTTTTTGAGCCAAAGTTGTTGCTAACAAGCCCAATACGCCGTAAGGCATAAGGCCGATGATGAAATCTGCCACCCAAGAAATAATGAGGTGCAATTCATCAAATAATTTAGTAACCAATTCGAGTTTGTCGGTGCCTGTTTGTTTAATCAAACGAGCAATACCGCCAATGATAACGCCAAATACTACAACGGCGATAACGTTAGTTTCCGCCATAGCGCTGATTGGGTTATTCGGAATCAAGGCACGCAAAGTATCTACTACAGGTTTTACTTCACGCATCTTGGCAGGTGCACCGCCGGCGGCAATACCTTCACCCAAATGAGTTACGGAACCAAGCACAAGACCTACAACAGCAGCAATAGCTACCATTACTAAGGCTACGAAAGCGGTAGAGCTAACTAATTTTTTCAAATCAGCGCCGCGTTCCATGTGCAAAATTACGTGAATGATGGAAATAAATACCAATGGAATAACGAGCATACGGATTAAATCAATGAACCCGCCACCAATTAAGGAGAACCATTTGGTACTTTCTTTAATGTACACAACTTTCATAGGATCGTCCGGGAACTGTGCAATGAATTGCACCACGAAGCCCAAAACGGCGCCTAATAAGGTACCGATGATAACAAGGTTACCAAAGGCTGTTTGACGACGTTGTAAGTAGTAAACAAACCCCAACATCGCTACAAACAAGATTAGAATACCGATGGTAATCGGATTGCTAACCATTAAAAACTCTTGGAAAAATGGAATATCCACTTTTTCCCTCCTTACTGTATTCAATTGTGAATGTGACGATGATATTATAGCATAAGTTCTTTTAAATTCCTACTATTTCACAGGGATTATTTTCAAAATATTTCGATATATAAATTAGTCGATTTACATTGATACAATATCCGCGCAACAGCAGGTCGAAACAGCTTTCGTACAGCTATCTTTATCAGTACATTCACTAACCCTAAATTTTGTAAAATCTTTTGACGAAAATCTCCTATAAAAAAGTCCGACGTCATAGGGCACAATTTGTGCTTACGGCGTCGGACATTTCCTTACCTAGTCAACGAGAATAAACGTTACATTGATAGGACCATGAACCCCTACTACACGAACCAATTCGATATCGGCTGTGTTGGAAGGACCTGAAATGTGAACCACATTGGATGGGAACCCTTCAGGATTTTCTTTATATACTTTGGTAAGAGCACGCATAGACTGCGTCATGCGAGGCACAATGTCAGAAGTACGGATAACCGCAATGTGACAAAGTGGCAACAAACCGATGGAACGGCCGCTGGCTTCAAAGCTTGGTTGAATAACCGTTGCTGTTTCGGCAATCCCTAAGATTGGGAAAGTAATACCGATTTCAGCCACTTTGGCTTCGTCAATATTAGCTTGACGACCGGCGGATGGATTCCATTGATAGAAGGTGGTACCTTCTTTATCTACCTTATCAAAGTTTTCTTTTAATTGGAATTTTTCAGCTTCTTCACAGCAAGGATAAATTACTTTACCGCCGCCGCGTTCTTCAATTTCTTTTAAGATTGTTTCGACTACATGCGCTTCATCAGTAGTTACAAATTTAGTACCTACTTTTTCACATTCCACTTTGAACATGTCTACAACTTGTTCGTGGGAAAGGTCGGAGTACATTGCCTCTTGAGGTCCTTTTTCATAAGGATACGGTGCTACGAAAGTAGGAATCTCTTTACGACCCAACGCATGAGAAATACGGCTAAAAAATGCTTTACGTTTTACATCATCCATTGTCTTGTCTCCTTACTTACGTTTGCTAGCTTCATATTCAGCATATACATCGCGGAATTTCTTGAGTTTCAATGTACCCATTTCTTTCGCTTTCATCCAGCCGCCTACTACCGGCAATAATTTAGTCCAATCGGCCATGTTACCGTTCTTACTCATGAGTTTCATGCCGATGGCACCTAACTTAGTACCATAATCGAAGAGGAAGGAATTACTGAATACAGTAGCCACTGTTTTGAAAATAGCTTCTTCTGCTGCCGGACGAAGATGCGCTTTGTCGGCAATGTTAACGCGATGTTTCAAAAGTAATTCATGGAGTGGAATCTTAACCGGACAATGTTCCCAGCATTCGCCGCACAAAGTGGAAGCGTATGGCAAATCGCCCGCTTTTTCATAACCAACCAATAATGGAGTCAATACCGCACCCATTGGACCCGGATAGATGGAGCCGTACGCATGACCGGTGATATGACGATATACCGGACAGATGTTCATACAAGCACCGCAACGGATACAACGAAGCATGGAGTTGAATTCGCCGCCCAAAATATTGGAACGACCATTATCGATGATAATGATGTGAAGTTCTTCAGGACCGTCGGCTTCACCTGGTTTGGCAGGACCGGTAATCATGGAGAAGTAGTTTGAAATCTTAGCGCCTACAGAGGAGCGAATTAAGAGTTCCATCATAATGTCAAGACCGGCAAAGTCAGGTACAAGACGTTCCATACCCATGAGACAAATCATAGTCTTAGGCATGGAGCTACTCATACGACCGTTACCTTCATTGGATACGATAGTAATAGTACCGGTTTCAGCTACGGCAAAGTTACAGCCGGTGAAGCCGATATCGGCGCGCAAGAAACGATCGCGAATACGTTTACGTACGAAACGTGTCATTTCTTCCGGATCTTCCGTACCTTCATAACCGAGTTTGTCGTGGAACATTTCACGAATACGACCACGAGCAAAGTGCAACGCAGGTACTACGATATGGGAAGGTGGGTTCCAGTCAGCTGTCTGCAAAATGAATTCGGCCAAGTCAGTTTCGTTAACTTCCACGCCTTCTTTCATCAATGCTTCGTTAAGGCTGATTTCTTCGGACACCATAGTTTTGCCTTTTACGACCATTTTGGCGTTCTTGGCACGAACTACTTCCATTACATATTCATTTGCTTCTTCAGCTGTATGAGCAAAGTGCACTTTGGCACCGGCTTTAGTAGCGTTTTCAGCAAATTGGTTTAAATAATAGTCGAGGTTGCTTAATACATGATCACGAAGTTCAGCCGCTTCTTCACGGAAATCTTCCCATTCAGGTACTTGATCAACCAACGCTTTACGTTTTGCATAGAATACATCTTGCGCTTTTTGGATGGCCTTTACCTTAAAGTCATTGGCAAGAACATCCTCAACACGTTTTTTAAACGGGCGTTCATCGTATAAAATAGCCATGTTCAGTTCCTCCTAACGACTAGCGGGAATTCAATAATTCCGCAATGTGCATTACTTTGATGCGACGATCGATTTCGCCGTCTTTATAAAGACGATCAAGCATACCTTCAATATTCATAAGACAAGCTTGGTCACCACCGGCTACTACATTAGCGCCGGAGTTGTAAATATTCATTGCTTTTTCGCGAGTCATAACAGCAGAAATCTCAGGCTGTTTAACCGTAAACGTACCGCCGAAACCACAGCAGCCTTCCGCGCGATTCATTGGCAAATATTCTAGACCTTTAATATTTTCCAATAATTTCATAGGTGGTTCCTTGATACCCATGAGACGTGTTACGTGACAAGATTTGTGGTACGTAACTTTGTCGTTAAATGTTGCATACGTCAGTTACGCCTAATACATTCACGATAAATTCGGTGAATTCATAAATGCGTTCACTGACTTTGGCGGCACGAGCCATCCATTCAGGTTCGTCGGCCAAAATATGACGGTATTCGTCACGAATGGCAAAGGCACAAGAACCGGACATACTCACGATATATTCTGCGTTTTCGAAGACTTCAATTGTATTCTTGATAGCCCCTTTAGCCGCATCATTATACCCGGAGTTCACGAACATCTGTCCGCAGCATACTTGCTTTTTAGGTACTGTGATATCACAGCCTAAACGTTCTAATACCTGTACGCCGGCCATCCCACGTGGGATAAAACATGTCAATCAAACATTGTGAAAATAAATGAATTTTCATTTCCTCACATCCTCAACTTTCCTACGTACTTACACTTACTAGATTACCCACACTTGCGTATACTTCCCATTTTTTCAACATTAAACGGTCTATATTGTATATTCGCACGGAAATCATCACTATTATTATATAGAATAACAAATATAATGTCCAAAGAATTGCGATATTGGCAAACGCCCTATGTCATATGCGTTTTACGAATGCTTGAAATAGGATTTAGTAAAATATTTGTATACAGAACGTAATTATTTGAATAGTGAATCTCATTACCGCTAAACCGCCCCTTTATCTCTTTAAAGCCCCCGTGGTTCGTGATATAATCAATGTATTAAGGATATTATTTTTTAGTATTTGTAAAATCAATAATAAAGTGCATACTTTATCAAGGTGAAAACCGTTATTTTAACAACCTGTAACAGAAAGGGGTCTCATTTATGACATCACGTTCTTTACGTTTAGCCGTTCTCGTGGCTACACTTTTAACAACAACTACCTACACCGGCTTCGCCGCCGATGCGGACAACACTACGGCGTCTACCGCCACAACGGCTGCCGTAACAACAACCGCTACGGATAGCGATTCCATTGACACTGTAACAACTGCCGCTACTTCGACCGTTCAAACTAAAGAGTTAACCGAAGCGGACAAAGAAAAGGCGCAATTAGTCGAATCGATGAACGAAAAAGCGGCTGCCCGTGCTGCCGAGGAAGATGCCAAAGGTTTTAAAGATGTAAAAAATCATTGGGCTGCCATACCAATCAACGTGATGCTTGAGGATGGTATCTTATCCGGCAACGGTCAAGGTGAATTCAAACCGGATGACGCTTTAAAAACTGCCGATGCTGCCGCTCTTTACAACAAGCTCATTGCGTATGACAAAGCACAGCAAGCTGCCAAAGCAGCCAAAAGCAGCCAAAACAAAAAGAACACTAAAAACACCACCACTGTTAAAGATGTGACCGGCGAGGAGTTGCTCGCACCGTTCAAAAATCAGGAAACGTTAACGCGTGAAGAGTTTGCTCAAACCGCCGCTGAATATTTAGCTTACAAAGACGAACTTACCGTGGCTTCCATTAAAAGCAAAACGAAAGCTAAAGAGTATAAACCAAATATCGTGGTAGCACCTGACGAAGTGAACTTCCCGGATGAAAAGAAAATCGACAGCGATTATAGATCCTCCGTTACCACTTTGGCCAGCCGCGGCATCATCGCTTCCGGCGGTGACGACAATTACTTCCGTCCAACTGAAGACATCACCCGTGCCGAAGCAGTTGCCATGTTATTCCGCATCGAAAAAGGTATGACCGTAGCCCCGGCAACAAGCACTAAAGCGAGCGATACCACTGCTAAGGCTACCAACAGTGCAACCGGCGACAAAACAGCCGCTACAACTACCAAAAATCCTACTACCGGTAATGTAACCGCTAAAAAGACCAGCGAATTAGAAGCGCAGTCTGATCTAGAAAATAAAGTTTCAAAAAATTAAACAACCTCTACAAAACACCGGGCAATTTCCAGAACTACGGCGTAATGTATTGGCAAAATGATGTGCTACATGTAGCCTTCAAGAGCGATGACGATCTTGCTCAATTCGAAGACATTTTAGCTAAAAACGACAAAGATAAACCGGCCAACGAAACATTGGCTAATCGTGTTCATTTAGAAACAACCCAATACAGCCAGGCTGAATATGACCGTATTGAAAACAACTTCCGCACGTTCTACGCTCAAAAACAGCCGGCCGGCACTATCTTGGGTGCTTATCCAAGCGTAGCTCACAATCAGCTTATTGTCCGTGTCGACAAAGGTTTCGATTATATGAATGATTCCATCCGTAATGCGTTCGGCAACAAGGTTCACGTTTTCTTGGTTACCGACAATGCCGACTCCACTACTGATACTGCTAAGAATTAATTAAGGAGTCTTCAGCCATGTTTGCAACACCTTTCACGCGCCGAGATTATCTCTACCTGGCCGCCATCGGAATCTGGCTCTTATTCGCCTACGGCTCTTCGCCTGGAACTTTCCCATAACCGACACGGTAGAATCCAATTATGCCTTAAGTGCCGTCAATATGCTGCAACATCAAAGCTATCTGTCTCCCATGATTTACGATCAGTCTGGTATGACAAACCGATTTTCACCTATTGGCTCTTAATGACATCCTTCAGCCTATTCGGCATATCGGATTTTGCGGCGCGCCTGCCGTTCATCCTTTGTGCCGCCCTGAACGGCATGTTTATGTATTATGGCATGCGCCTCATCGCTAAGCGTCGTGATTTAGCTTTATGGTGTGCCCTTATGCTGGGCACTTCGTTAGAATTTTGGTATATCAGTCATGCTATTTTGACGGATGGTTATTTATTCCTATTTACCCAAGGAATTCTCTACTTTGCTTATTTAGGTCTGCGCGGCCGACATGTAACACGCCATATGATGCTGGCCTACGCCTCGGCGGGGCTTGCCGTTTTGACAAAAGGACCGGTCGGCCTCATCCTGCCCGGCCTTATCCTTATAGCCTATGTCGCTCTTTTCCAGCGTGATACACTCACGTGGCAGCGCTTGTTCCACCCATTGGGCCTGCTCGCCTTTGCGTTAGTCGCCTTGCTTGGTACATCCTGATGTACAGCTACCACGGCATGGCTTCATCGAAGAGTTCTTGGGCTCCATAATGTAGTTCGTGCCACAATACCGGAACATCCGGAGCAAAACTGGTGGTTTATGTACTTTGTGCTTTGGCCCGTATCCTTATTGCCATGGACAGGCCTCACTATTTACGAACTCATCTATGGTGAACGCAATTCTTGGTTCAAATATCTCTTAACTTGGGGGCTCGGCGTATTTATTTTTTATAACCTCATGGCCACCAAGTATATTACCTACACATTCTTGTGTATCATTCCGTTTATCATCTTGACGCGCAAGGCTATATTCGTTTAAAAGGCCATCTTTTGCGAAATATCCCGCCTCGCGAAGTTAAAGTTATCGCCATGGCACCGGACAGCGATTTCTGTTGGCTCCCGCAGCAAACAAAATCGTATAGCAAAAACCTGCTTGTCCTATTACCGGCCTTTCTCTTAGTGGCTATCGCATCATCGGTGTTTGGCTTGGCAGCCGCACCCAACCGGATGTGGATTCGTCACAACTTAGCATCGCTTTAAGTATCGGGGCCGTGCTCTGTGTCTTGCCCCTTTTATATGCTCTTATCAGACCACATATCTGCCGAAGTATAAAAGCCGTCGCCATAAGTACCAGCATTCTCTATGTATTATTACTCTGTGCTTTACCGCCAATCGTAGATGATGCTTCTACTGAAAAACTGGCTGATACCTTAGCCTTACGGCCAACTACGCAGATGTACTACTATCGCGATTATCGCACATCCCTCGTGTATTACACGGGCCATTCGGTAACGCAAATCATACCGGACCCGGACGCGGAAACCATCTGGGATAAGGGCAAAAATGTAATGCCTGTATTGTCTGAAGCAGATACTGAAAAAGCCATTCAAGGTCAAAGGGATTACTTTATCTTTGTGCCGAAGAATATAAAGATGATTTCTTAAAAACTTCACTTAGTCAGCATACGACTGAATTCTATCAGGTGGAAAATATTATAGTTTTCAAACCGAAAGCACAATAGTTTTCAAACCGAAAGCACAATAGTTACAAACGATTTACAAAACCCAATTTTGGAGGAGTACCATGTCTAAATTTTTTACCACAAAGTCCCTCGCCGTACTTTGTGCCCTCGTGCTCACCGGCGCAGTGGCTCAGGCCGACACCGTAACGGTAACCGGCCCTGACGACGCCGTAAGTGACGATTATACCCCCGTTCGTGTTGTCAAAGAATCGACAGGCAACGAAACAACCTTTAGCCCTTTGGTGTTAAAATATTACACCACTAACAATACGGCTCAAGCCGTAGGTGAAGCCGCTAAAGCCGCCGTAACTGAAAAAAATGCCGTAACTGAAAAAAATGCCGTAACAGAAAAAAACGCCGAAACGACAGTGGCTGATAAAAGCGTCAAAACCATAGACGCGAAAACAGACGCTATTTCGGAAACGGCTAAAAAAGGCGCTGACACAGCTAACACCAAAAAAAGTGCCGAAAAAAACTCTTCAACCGACAACACCTTAGAGAACGGCACTTATAAGCCTTTTACCTTTAGCATCGCCACAAACTCCTCCCGTGTTTTTGAAGACGCTCGCAAATATACTTTTGTAGACATTCCTGCCGATTACTGGGCTGCCAAAGCCATTGCGGTTATGACAAACCAACAATTAATTTCCGGCTACAGCGACAATACCTTCCGTCCGGAAAAACCGATTAGTCGCGAAGAAGTGGCCTCACTTTTTAGCAACTTAATTTCCGGTGAGTCGTCCGTCATGCTGTCCAGCTCCTTCAAAGACATTACCTCCGACCGTTGGTCGGCCAATGCCATTGAACGGGTGGCTCAACTGAATATTATCAGCGGTTACGGTGATAACACCTATCGCCCGGAACAATTCATGTCCCGTCAAGAATTCGCCGTAGTAGCAGATAATTACATTCACTATCTGGGCTACAACACCGATGACCAAGCCGCCATGGAGGCTGTTCATTATACTGACCAGAAGTTCATCGCCCCTTGGCTCAATCGGCCGTACGGGAACTGGCTGCTTTAGGTTTCCTTCATTACCAACCGCGCTTGTTATTTAGTCCTGAAAAATACATTACCCGTGCCGAGGCAACGGAAATTATGTATCGCGTTACAAACAGTAGTGCTGCCGTGGCCTTACGCGAAAAAATCTTACACCAACAGGTAGAGAATAAAATGCTCAATTTAATTAACCACACATTCGGTAAAGAGTATGTATTCCGCACCCATGGTGCCATGTATTGGCAGGACAATAAATTGGTAGCTGCCTTAAAAAACGAAAATGATGTCCAAAAATTAGGCGCCGCTCTTGCGTTTTCTAAAGATAGCGATTTGCGTAGCAATACCCTAGTAACAACAGGCGTCATGAACGAAATTGAACTGGGAAAACTACAAACCGAAGCCGCTTACTACTATAATCAGCAGGAACCAACCGGCTCCATATTATCCGCCGCACCAAATAAAAATGCGTCGGGGTTAATTTTGGTGGTTGACCAATTAAACACAGAAAGTAATAAAGCGATGGCAAAAAATTCGGCTCCAAAGTAACGATAACGGTTGCCGAAGAAGCAAACTAAGTGTACTGCTCGAAAAATGATTGGCTCGACGAGCTAATAAAACGACTATATTTAAGCGAGTGAGCTAAATAAACCCTTTAATAAAAAGAAGGTTTACGCTTTCCAATATCCGCTCTCCTATTTGAGCGAGAATTAATCAATAAAACACATTACTAACATGAAAAAGAAGACCTACTCCCTTCCCCGCTGTTTCACACCAAGGGGACCCCTTTGGAGTAGGTCTTCTTTTTCATTGTTTATATCACAGTGCCTATTATTATATGTTATCTCGCTCAAATATCACCAACGCCATAAATGCCAATAACGTAAACCTTCTTTTTAATTTCATAGAGCCTCTGCACCAGCCTCACTCGCTTAAATAACATAGCTTCAATTAAAGCTATTCGAGCCAATCTTTTTTCACCGCCAAAACACTTAACTCGCCACCTTCGGCAACGGTTATCTACTAAATGGAATCCGAATTTTTTCTGCCCACCTTTTGGCGGAAGGGCGGAGAGAAATAAAAAGGCCGTATCTTATACGGCGACTCCGCTCGTTTCGCCTAATGGTGCTCCGGTGAGTGACATGGCTCTAGTTCACAGGATTGTTCAAAGAGGACTCTTATCTTATAAAAAGACACGGTGTGATGCGATTAAGCGGGTGTAAGATAAGATTGGCACTATTTAATATTTAGCTGCATTAGAAGACGACACATATCTTATGAAGCGACTTTTGCTGCATGCAGCCCAGGAGCAAATAAGATATGTGTCGCCTTTCTTGATAAAAAATAGGGACCCTTATCTTACACCCGTAAACGGTACAGCCATTCCGGCTTATATAAGATAAGAGTCCCTTTATTAATCACTATAACCAGTCACTCACCGAAGCACCTGCCGTAAACAGCTCAGCGCCGGTAAGATACAACCTTTTTATTTTTTACGCGCTACGCCCGTTTTCACAGCCACATCCGCAACGGCTTTAGCTACTGCGAGTGGAACGCGTTCATCGAATGCGTTAGCAACTACATAATCTTCACGAAGGTCTTCGTCAGCTACGAGGTTAGCCAAGGCATCGGCAGCAGCCAATTTCATTTCATCATTGATTTTAGATGCGTGAACGTCGATGGCACCGCGGAACAAACCAGGGAATACGTTTACGTTGTTAATCTGGTTTGGTGCATCACTGCGGCCGGTACCCATAACGCGTACGCCGCAAGCTTTAGCATCGTCATACATGGCTTCCGGATTTGGGTTAGCCATAGCAAATACGATGGAGTCTTTTGCCAAGTTTTTCAAAATTTCAGGTGTGAAAGCACCGGCAGCGGACACGCCGAGCAATACGTCAGCGCCTTTAGCCACTTCAGCCAAAGTACCTGTTTTTTCTTCCTGGCCCAACAACTTGATTAATTCAGCTTGCAAGAAGTCAAGGCGTTTGTAGTTTTTGTTGAGTACTCCGGAACTTACCATCAAGGTAATGTCGCGAGCGCCTGCCAAGTACAACAAACGAGCAATATTAGCACCGGCTGCACCGGCACCGTTTACAACGATTTTAACTTTGGTAAGGTCTTTTTTTACAAGACGAAGAGCTGCTTTAACGCCGGCCAAACAAGCGATAGCTGTACCGTGTTGGTCATCATGGAATACCGGAATTTCAAGTTCTTCTTTTAAGCGGTTTTCAATTTCATAGCATTTAGGCGAGGAAATATCTTCCAAGTTAATGCCGGCAAAGTTTTTCTGCAATAATTTAACAGTGCGGATGATTTCTTCCGTGTCTTCCGTATCAATTACGATTGGCACACAGTCTACATTACCGAAACGTTTGAAAAGCAAGGATTTACCTTCCATTACCGGCATAGCAGCCGCTGCCCCGATATTGCCAAGGCCGAGTACACGAGTCCCGTCAGATACAACCGCCACCATGTTACCGCGGCAAGTTAAATCAAAAGACAACTCTTCATTGTCTTTAATGCGAAGGCAAGGTTCAGCAACCCCCGGCGTATACGCTACGGATAAATCGTGAGCATCCTTCAAAGGATATTTTGTACCGGTTGTCAAAAAACCACCTAATTCTAATTTCTTTTGTACTGCTTCTTCGCGTACGTCCATGTAATTTCCCTCCTATTGTTTTAATGTCGGTAGATTTCTACCATAAAAGATTTCTGCCATTTCCTGTTTCAATAATTGGTTAATGTGCTTGCGTTCTTTTGGCGTCAAATCGTCTTCCGTAATCCCAAAAAGGTAATTATTGATGTCATATTCTTTGAGCATCATTTTCGTATGGAAGATGTTTTCCTGATACACATTCACATCAATCATGTTATACAAGTTCTTGGTTTTTGCATCAATATAGTTCTGAATAGAGTTGATGCGATGATCAATATAAAGTTTTTTGCCTTGTACATCGCGTGTAAAGCCACGTACTCGGTAGTCAAGGCTGATAATGTCCGAATCAAAACTGCCAATCAAGTAATTTAAAGCTTTGAGCGGCGAAATTTGACCGCAAGTGGACACGTCAATATCGGCGCGGAACGTGCTGATACCGCGATACGGATGACTTTCCGGATAGGTGTGAACCGTCAAATGGCTTTTGTCCAAATGACATACCACATCTTCCTTATGAATTTCTTCTTCCGAAATCAAAATCGTCACACTGGCGCCTTGCGGATCATAATCCTGCTTAGCCACGTTAAGTACGTTAGCACCAATAATATGAGACACTTCTGTCAAAATATCCGTTAGCCGTTGTGCATTATACACTTCATCAATGTATTCAATATACTGCCGTTTTTCAGCTTCGGTATTCGTATAGCAAATATCATAAATGTTAAAACTCAATGTCTTTGTTAAGTTGTTAAAACCGTATAATTTCATCTTTTTAATCGGTTTCACGGATGTCTCCATAATATTTTGTACACCTTCCTCATTCAATACTTATTCCTATATTTCATTATATCGAAACTCTTCATCGTATTCAATACTTTCGATATCTTATTTTATAATATTCATGTAAAAATCTAATTGATAATCGGCATTTATGTAAATACTACTTAATAATCGGCGACTCCCACGGCTGTTCTTTTAAATAATAGAAGCGACCCGTGAAAAAACCGTCCTCATAAGTAGCCACCGCAAAGGTACCGCCCGACTTATCCCGCGGCAGTGCGGGACTCCCCGGATTGATAAAAAGCCCATGACCGTCACTATACTGACTGTGATGATGACTGTGCCCCGCAATGCACAAGGTAGCCCCCATACTTTCGCCTAGTGACAACACTTCCTGAATGCATTATACGGCAAAAACTGATCCCCGTGAGTCATATAAATATATGTGTCCTTAAAAGGAATCAGCTGTTCGCGCGGCTCTAAGGGCCGTTGACGGTCATTATTACCGCGAACCGCCAATACGGGCACACTCGTTTGCTTAGCCATATAGCGTGCATCATCGCCATAATCGCCGGCATGGAGCCATAATTCAATAGGCCAATCAGCGGTAGCTGCCAAAATCTCATCAATTTTGTTCAAATAACCGTGGGTATCACTGATAATACCCACACAACTGACTGCTTGTGCGCTCATAGAGCCTCTCTTTCTTTTTATTGTAAATATATTATTATTTGGTGCTTACTTTAATTGTTTGTTACCTATTTAATTGTTTGTTACCTATTTAATTGTTTGTTACCTATTTAATTGCTTGTTGCCAACTTTGATTGCTTGTTACTTATTTTATTGGCTTATTACTTACTGTGATTTCAACTTTTCAAGTAACTCTTTTAACGCTAAACCTCGATGGCTGATCGCATTTTTTTCGTCCATGGATAACTGGGCCATCGTTTTTGCAAACTGCGGCAAGTAAAAATACGGGTCGTAACCGAAGCCGCCGTCGCCTACGGCCTCTGTCTGAATTAAGCCTTCACAATAGCCCGTTGCCGTCAGTTCACGACCGTCCGGATAGGCCAACACGAGTTCACATACATAGCGTGCCGTTCTTTTTTCAAAAGGCACGTCTTTAACAGATTCAATGAGTTTATGATTATTCGCCTCATCATCGCATTGAGGGCCCGCATACCCGCGCCGAATATACGCCGGTGCGCCATCAAGCACATCAACAGCGAGACCGCTGTCATCTGCCAAGCAGGGCAAACCGCAAGCCTCCATATAATATTGCGCTTTAATGCGTGCGTTGGCCAAAAAAGTCGTGCCCGTTTCTTCCGGTTCCGGCACCTTCACAACCTCACCGATGCTTACTGCCTCAATACCGACTGTTTCAAGGGCTGCTTTAAATTCACGCAACTTCCCCTTATTGTGGGTTGCCACAACGATTTTCATATATTGCTCCTACCAAAACCTCATAATTTGATACATGGAATACGCTACCTTAGTATTAATATCATATCCACTGTTAACTTAACATTAATAACTTAGACGGCGCTAACTTAACATCAATCGCTTAGGCGCCCGTACCGATATATTTGGCTTCATCACCGAGGCTTCTTTTTGAGCCGCCATCAAAGTATCGGTAGCGGATTCTGCCAAGTCTAGCAACGTATTAAGCTCAATGCGGCTGAACGTACCATGTTCACCGGTGCCCTGCACCTCGATTAAATTGCCGGAGCCCGTACGAACTACGTTCATATCCACAATAGCTTGGCTATCTTCTTCATAACATAAGTCCGTAACCGGTCCTTCTTGACCGATACCAACGGAAATAGCGGCACAGTAATCGCGAATCGGATACATACCTTCACCGTCATACATCGTATTTACCGCATCAACCATAGCTACAAAAGCGCCGGTAATGGCCGCCGTACGGGTACCGCCGTCAGCCTGCAACACGTCACAATCAAGCGTAATCGTTCGTTCACCGAGAGCTCCAAGTCCACTACGGCACGCAACGCACGGCCGATAAGGCGCTGAATTTCAACAGTACGACCGGTCTGTTTACCTTTGGCCGCTTCACGGCTGTTACGAGTTTGCGTGGCTCGTGGCAACAACGAGTATTCCGCCGTTACCCAGCCGCGACCTTCACCCTTCATAAAGCGAGGTACTTTTTCTTCAATAGTGGCATTACAAAGCACCTTCGTATTGCCGAATTCAATTAATACCGAACCTTCCGCATAGGCCGTAAAATGGCGTGTAATTTTAATAGGCCGAACAGCCTTTGGATTTCTTCCGTCAATTCTCATATTTGTCACTCCTATTTGGGTTGGTCACCCCTATTTCGTATTCATTTCCTATTATATCATAGGATATAACATACTATTAGTTCCTATTTGAAAACCGCCTATATTACTACAAGCGGTTTGAATGTTAATAATTTATTCGTCTTTTTTGCCGTCCCCGAACAAAAATTCTCATATAATCACAACGAGCATAAAGAATACGATCGACAAAAACTTCGCTACCGTAAGAGCGATAAAAACTGATATAATTTCCGCTCACAATAAAGCGATAATCGCTTTCTATATCCGCAATTGAAGATAGCATCGGCCCAGCTTCTGCATAAGTCTGTAAAATTCGGAGGCTATTTGTAATTTGACCTACAATTCCCAATGCAGCTGACTCATTCATTAACTCTTCTATATTATAAGTTTTAATCCCGATAAGGTCTTTTTGAGCTTCTTCAGATAAATGTAAATTATTCATTGACTATCCCAAGATTCTTCTCTACCTCTTCCAAAGTTAACCAGCCCTTCTCTTCACCGGATTTTCGACCTTTTGCCAATTCATTCATCAGGCGGAGTGTTGCCTGCACCTTTTCAAAGTCTTGTATATCAAGAATTGCATATCTGCCGCGCCCATTTTTTGTTAAAAAAACCGGGGCACCAACAGTCACATCGCGTAGTACGTCACTGTAATTTCGTAAATCGGAAATAGGTTTAATATTTGGCATATTGCTCAACTCCTTTCACTCATAGTATATCTCAAATTTGCCGTAAAATTCAACATCAGTTTTTACAGCAATTATTCTATATCGACTGCAAAATTGCTTTTTTTCACAGAGAGATATTTTCGCAAAACGATAAGGCAATATTTTTATCAAAATATTATATCCTATATTTCTTCCTGTACGTCCTTCATAGGATCCACTACCACATAACGGTCCGCGTTACCGGCTTTTTTAGCCGCCAAGGTTGCGTCATAAGCATCTCTGCGACATTCGTCATCGGCCTGCCAAGGAATGAACGTAGCATACACATGTTGGGAACCGAATGGGCCGCCATCGCTACGAGAATCAATGCTCATATACCCCACCTTGTCCGGATAGAGGCGGATTTTTCATCACGGTATTCGGAAATGCCCGTTTCATCATAATAAATCTGACGGCGATCTTGCCAAAAATCTCCTAAACCCAAGAGCGCATCCACTTGCATTTCGTGGCGGCGATGCCACTGGTCGGCCCATTTTCTGATAATATCATCAATACGGCGCGTCACATCGGGACGTTGGCGATTTGTATCTTCGTCAAAAGCCGGTTCCACTACCTGACTGTAATCAAGGCCTGCCATGGAAAGGACAATACCCGTATTTACATACGGTAACGCTTCTTGCACCGAATAACCGCCTTCGAGGACGGCAATATCGGCTTTTAAAATATCCGTAAGTCGCGCATAGCCTTTAGCGGTGACCATCATGTTCGCCAGGGGATCACTGAAATGATTGTCCTGACCGGCTGAGTTAATAACAATATCCGGTTTAAAATCATTGAGCATCGGCATTACCAAGTTCTGTAACACTTTAAGCATCCCTTCATCGCCCGTGCCCGGCGGGAGCGGAATATTTACGGTTGCACCGACCGCTTGAGGCCCACCATATTCATACATAAACCCGGTACCCGGATATAAGGTGCGCCCGTCTTGATGGAAGGAGATAAATAAAGTATCCGGATCGTGGTAAAAAATATCCTGTGTCCCATCACCATGATGAACATCTGTATCCACGATGGCAATGCGGCGCACGCCGTAATGGCGGCGCAAATAAGCAATCATAATGGCTTCCACATTGACCGTACAGAAACCGCGAATGCCGTGCACCATTTTCATAGCGTGGTGTCCCGGTGGGCGCACCAGCGAAAAAGCCCGTGTCACTTCACCGCGCATAACTGCTTCCGCCGCGGCAATGGCGCCGCCAACCGATACACGATGTGCTTCAGTCACCCATTTTTTCAAAGAAGGGGCTCCCACATGGACCCGTTCTATATCCTGCCACGAAGCTAGTAACGGATTATATTCACGAATAGCCGGATGTTCCAAAAGGCCTTCTTCCAACAGTTGATCTCGCGTATATAGCAAGCGTTCTTGCCGTTCCGGATGGGTCGGCGAAATTTCCAGTCAAAGGCCGGGAAAAATACGAGGCCCAAAGTATTCTTATTGTACATATTCACTCACCCCCGGTTCCAATTGAGCTTTCACGGTAATTAAACGATGCATAGACTGCCAACCTTCAATAATCGGCACGTCTTCTACCGAAATAATATGTCCTGACGGCGCATTCGTAAGACCTAAGTCGCCTGCCGCCTTTTGCAAATAGTCTAACGCTAACGACTCGGCTTGCGCCGCGGTCTGTACCGATCTTTGTTTTTCGTGAATGCCCAGTTCCGGTACTACCAAAATACCTTTAGCCGTATCTACATGTACCGTAAGCATCAAAGTTTCACGGGCCACCGCGGCACCAACCGCATTGGCTACCGGTGCATTCTGCGGAATCTGAACCGGCAAGGCTAAGCGTTCACTTACAAATGGGGCCAGCGTTACAGCTGTACCGCCTACGGCCACCAGTTTTTCCGGTTTAAAAATCTTCGGTTCTACAATATCGCGCACCACATAAATAGGCAGTTTATTTTCCCGTTGCACCGAAGCCGCTATGCCGTCGGTAATTACCGTAACAGCTGCCGCTACAATGTCTTTGGCAAACGCTATAACAGCATCTTTAGCTATACCTTCAGCAGCATTGCCCGCAGCTATACCTGCATCAGCATCGTCCGCAGCTATGGCCGTATTATCTGTATCGGCAACATCTTTATCGGTCCCCGCAACATAACCATGAGGCGCTTTTTGCAACAAATTAGCCAGTCCCTGCCAAGCCATATGCGTATCGCCATAATTAGCTTTACCCAACACAATGAGGGCGTCCCCAAGCGTTGGCACGGTGCCGCCCAATACGAGGGATGGGCCCAATCTGTCGGGACCTACGGTCAATTTACCGTTTTCATCAAAAGCAACGGCCGATTCGCCGCCGATGCCTACGGAACTTACCGCAAAGGAGCGTACGGCGCTTGGATAATTACGTATCATGCACCGCCGCGAGCCATCATAGGCACACCGTTTTCCCACAGCGAAATATCTGTAGTGGTCCCACCCATATCGAGGGCGACCGTCATATCTTTAGGCATAGAGCGAAGGGCCGCCATCCCCAAAACACTGGCAGCCGGTCCCGTAAAGGCCGTTTCAACAGGGCTTGCCTTCATTCGTTCTAACGGCAACGAACCACCATCGGCTTTTAATATGTATATAGGCGCCGTCAAACCATAGCGAGCCAAAGCTGCTTTAACGGCTTCACTGAAGTCTTCAAAGGTTCCCTGCACGGCACTGTTAAAATAAGCACTTACGGTACGACGCGGGAAGTTTAAGGAACCGCTTAATTCGGCACCGGCCGATACCGTTTCATAGCCGGCTGCCAATAATTCTTCTTTTAAGGCTTGTTCCAATTTTGGATTACGCACGCTGAATTTGGCCGATACAGCGGCTCGTGTATTTTGTTTTTCGCCGGGAATTTGGTCCAGCTCACGCTGTCTCAAAGGGGCTGCCAATGAACCGCGATGATCCGTATAACCGTTAAGTACAATTGGTGTTACCGGCAACAAGGGCCGAATATCCATGCCCGGCCCCGGAATCACATATAAATCAACCGGATCAACTTGATTCATGACGAGTGCATTCGTTACAATCGTCGTGGACAAAGTCACCCGTGTCACTTTTGTAGGCTCAATAGCAGTCGCTACACCGGCCAAAGCGGCTTCAATACCTTCCATTAAATTCGGCTTGGTGGTGCGGCATTTATGACTTTTTAAAATCCGTCCCTTATCTACGACTACGGCATCCGTAAAGGTACCGCCTACGTCAAGACCTACTAACATAGGAACAACTCCTTTCCCTAGCTCCGCTATTTAATAGCAATAATACGTTAACTATATCATTGATACATCAAATATATATCTAAAAAATCAAAGAATAGTTTAGCAAAAAACTCTCTATATATAGTGTAACAAGGTTTTTAACAAACAAAAAGAGGCCCTAAGGCTCCTTTTTATTTTCGCTCCGAAATGGAGGCGAAGTTTTTAATAATAACGATTGGCGTCATCTGATCATCATTGCCAAACGGATTGTCAATCAAAATGCGCGCAATGCGTTTAGGGTCCATACCGCGGCTGTGACCGAGAACGGCAGCGCGCTTCAAATCATTAACGTCGGCTACTACGGCACCGTAACTGCCGGTGCGTTGTACAATGCGTTCCGCCACTTTATCCGCGTCTTTCGGACCATACACAATGTGTTTATCGAACGGCGGCATTGTCCCCGTAACGTCATCCGTAAGTGCAGCCGCACGGGAAATTTGGTAAAAAACGCCGTCTTTGCGGAATATTTTAGCGATGGCCCCCAAAATAAAGGCGCCAAATACCTTCCATTTACCATCAAGTTCCATTGCGGACTGCATGCCGTACACGGAGCTCATAGAGCCTTCAGCCGGTACAAAACGGCACAACAAACGAGCCTGCCAAGTAGGACGAAGCTCTTCCGGACGGGTGATGCGGCCCTGCGTAATCGCTACTACAGATTCCGCCACACATACAATATCTTCCGGCCCGATATCTTTGCCGGCATAATGCATAATTGCTTCTACAATATCATCTCGATGGGTCAGTATACGAGTATGAACCGGTACTAATTCTAAATTTGCCATGGTTACCTACCTCCTACTGCCGCATAGCATGCTGTAATTCTTCAGCTGTCAAAATTAAACGATTTTTAGAAATGTGCCAATCACTGCGACCGACAACCTGGTATACAATATCAATATTCATATCAGGAAAACCTACCAAATCTTTGCGAATATTGCCCGTTTTTGCATTCAAAATAAGACGCAAGCGAACGGTGCCGCCTTTGCGCGGTTCGATGATAACAGATTTCCAATACCCATCATGACGTTCTTCCGCCGCATCGGTCGTCCACGACGTAATGGATACCTGATCAAACTGTTCCTGCGGCAACAAATGACGTGGATATAAATCCATAATAGTACCGTTTTGACGGCCTTTATTTACGAATGGAATATCCGATACCAAGGTTACCTGATTAAAACTGATGTCTTCTACTTCAAATTGAGTACGACGTTTAGGTAACATGACAATTTCTTCATTCCCCTGTTTCCAGGCAAAAATGCGAAACGCCACAAATAGAACGGCAACGATGAAACAATCGTTACGATTATGTTAACTAATGTGTAAAAATACATATCCATATACTGCTCCCTTATAGTTTTATAGTGTAATAATCCGAACGTTGAAATCTTCCGGCGGAATCAATATTGAAGTCATGCGCTCAGCCAGTTCTTTGTCTTTGGTAAAACAAATATCCAGCTTGCCTTTAGCAGACTGCGAATTCAAGAGTTGCTGCGCTTCCAATATATCTTTCACTTCCTCAGCTGTTTCATAGGCCGGGTCGATAAATGTCTTGTTGCCACCCGACATGTGCTGCATCAAATCCATCAAAAACGGAAAATGTGTACATCCCAAAACGACTGTATCGGAACCGCTCTTTATAATCGGATCCAAGTACTGTTGCAATGATGAATGAACAATATGGTCATCCAAGTGGCCCTGCTCAATCAGGTGGGCCAAATCAGGGCAAGCCTGTTCCCATACGGCAACCGCAGGCTGTAACTCATGCGCTTCTTCAATATGTTTGTGACTATCAATAGTAGCCTTGGTAGCCATGACGGCAATCTTCTGAGTCTGACTCGTATCAATAGCGGTCCGCACACCTTTAGCCATACCTACCACCGGAAAGTCAAAGGTAGCTTGTAATTCATCCAAGGCCACCACGGAAAAGGTGTTGCACGCAACCACCGCCATCTTCACAGGCACCTTGGCTAAAAAATGACCGATATTCATAGCAATCTGACTGATTTCTTCCTTAGGTCGATTGCCAACCGGATTATTCATATTGTCGCCAACAAAAATAAAGTCTTCATGGGGAAACATTCGTCGCAATACGGCTAATACTGTTAATCCCCCGACCCCGGAGTCAAATACTCCGATAGGTCTTTTAGAGCCTCGGTTGCGGCTGCTTTACTCATGACTCTTTCTCTCCTTTATGGTGCGGATAATTGGCTCATAATAGGTATCGCTTAAACGAATTACCTTCCCGTCGCCTTATCGGTGAACACATTCTGCGTCTCACCGGTTGCAATCAATGCACCATCG
>ENA-OQBT01000572-OQBT01000572.1-human-gut-metagenome-genome-assembly--contig:-NODE-572-length-21513-cov-4.913074_pt1 | contig 21513 bp, 26 predicted proteins | sample MGYA00242749_ERZ504557 | MGnify/ENA primary metagenome ERZ504557 (study PRJEB26092, sample SAMD00036243) | human gut metagenome | host: Homo sapiens | study: EMG produced TPA metagenomics assembly of... | reverse complement strand
CACGTCGGCCGCGGTCTGTGGACCGCAAAAAAATACACGGCCCGTGGCCTTGTGCGTAGGGGACGCCTAAAAGGCGTCCCGCTTGTGAAATTTAACCACAGCCCATTCGGTCTAATAGTGAGCTTTTACGAGCCACGAACGATGAACGAAAACGGGGGCCAATTAGGCCCATCTCTCCCCGAAGGAAGGAAACCGATGCATTGTGGAACCGATATCGTACAAATCAGCCGTATCGCGGATATGGCATCGCGTCACGGCCATTCACTAGGACGCTTTTTCACGGCCCAGGAATTATCCTATTGCCAGCGGCCGATGGCACGTGGCGGGCTGAATCACTGGCCGGCATCTTTGCTGCTAAAGAAGCCTTGTTCAAAGCCTTGGGCACGGGTTTCCGCCGGGGGAAATGGACGGACGTTGAAGTCTGTCATGATTCACTGGGCGCCCCATATTACCAGTTCCACGGCTACTACGCCCAGGCTGTCCCACTGAAGACCGAACAGCCTCCGTCCCTGTCCATCGCCCACGACGGGCGATTACGCCATCGGCTTTCACCGTGTTGGGGTAAAGGGGGGGGGACGCCGTTCGCAGGCCGCAGATGGCAGGCCGCAATGGCTCCCCTGATAGGGGAGCTGTCAGCGAAGCTGACTGAGAGGTTGAGAGGCTGTTCGCTCGGACTCAGATGCGGCGTTGCCGCGACAGACTTAAACTGAGAACGACGCTTCGGGAAGCCCTCAGCGCGTAGCGGGCCGCCCGCTGGGACGGCCCCTACGATGGCCCCGGTTGGGGTCGCTTTACTACAAACTACAAACTGCAAACTTAATACTCAAAAAGAGGGTATCCTGAGGCGATATCGTCACTTTGAGTTTGACGCCGCGCAGCGGCATCTGATTCCAAGGCGGCCTGCGACTGGCGGTATGCAATCTGCGGGGCCATCAGACCCCTTTACAAAAAGGAGAAATATATTATGCAAAAAATTACTACTGCCGCTCAGATGCGGAATATGGACCGGATCGCCATGCATGGCGTATATGCCATGCTCCGGCTGTCCTCATGGAAAATGCCGGCCACGCCGTGGCCGAACGGGCCGGTGCCTGGCTTGACGGCTGGGACGGCAAGGACGTCGTCCTCTTTTGCGGAAAAGGCAACAACGGCGGCGACGGTTTCGTCATTGCCCGCCATATTTTAGCTGCCGGTGCCAGGGTTTATGTCTATGTCCTCGGCAAGGAAGAAGATTATAGCGATGAAGCGCGTCAGCACTTGCACACCTTGCAGCAGCTGGCTGATGAGGAAACGTGCCTGCTCTTGTCGGCGCCGCAATCCGATGCCGACTGGCAGCTCCTGCAAAAACGGCTCCTGGCCTCGTCCGTCGTCATCGACGCCATGTTGGGGACGGGCTTCCACGGCAGCTGCGTCAGCCCCTTGCTTCCATCGTTGCCGAAGTCAATGCTGCTGCCGCCGCCGGTGCCGTCACGGTCATTGCCGTCGATATGCCGACTGGCGTCAACTCCGATACGGGCGCTGTCAGCAATGGCGATGACGATGAAGACGGGCCGCTCTTTGCCGATATGACCGTCACCTTTGGCGCCCTCAAGCGGGGCCTGGTCCTTTATCCCGGCCGGGCCTGTGCCGGTCACATCGAAGTCGATCCCATCGGGATGCCCGGCCCGCTGCTCATGCAGCTCGAAGAAAATCCGGCTTACTTGTTGCAGGAATCGGATATCGCCGAAATCGTCGTACCCCGCAGCCCGGACAGCCATAAAGGGACGCACGGTACCATTGCCATCGTCACCGGCAGCAGCCAGATGGCCGGCGCCGCCTCATGGCCGCTCATGGAGCCGTCCGCAGCGGGGCCGGCAAGGTCTTTCTCCGCGTACCGGGCGCGACGGCACCGTACTGCATCGGCGTCCAGCCGGAAATCATGGTCCGCGGCGTCGGTACGGGCGACCATTTTACTGCCGCTGATGCCGATGAAATCATTGCCAAAAGCAAGAATTGGTCCGTCCTGGCCATGGGTCCCGGCCTGGGCCGTGATGCAGAGACGAAAGAATTTCTCCTGAAAGTCCTGGCCGCCGTGACCTGCCCGGTCGTCCTCGATGCCGATGCCCTCAACCTGCTGGCCGGCGAAAAGGACCTCATCGCTTCCCGCGGCAGCCGCATCATCATGACGCCGCACTTGGCTGAATTTTCGCGCATCAGCGGTCTGTCTATGGCAGAAATCAAAGCGGACCCCATTGCGGCAGCCCGGCACTTTGCCTCAGAATGGAAAGTCAACCTCGTCCTCAAAGGGGCGCCGACGCTCATCGTTTCAGCCAAGACGGGCAATGTCTACGTCAATTCCACAGGCAATGCCGGCATGGCCTGCGGCGGCATGGGAGACGTCCTGACCGGCATGATTGCCGCATGATAGCTCATCAGGGCATGCACTTGTGCAGTGCTGCCTGCGCCGGTGTCTATCTCCACGGGGCTGCTGGCGATGCCTGCCGCAAGGACCGCGGCCCTTATGGTTTTACCCCCATGGAAACAGCCGATGCCCTGCCGCAGGTCCTGGCATCCTTAGAAGAAGATTTGGCCCTGCCCATTTTGCAGCAGCCCTTGATTGGAGGAAAATAACGTGAAAAAAAGAAGCTTCTTTACAGCCGCTCTGGCCCTGGTCATGAGCCTCATGCTCATCCTGGCCGGCTGTGGCAACAGCGCTTCGTCCAGCTCGTCTGGCGGAGCCAAAGCCGTTCAGTCTTTGACGGCTTCTGACAAAGATTTGCGCGTGTCCGTCCTTAACGTCGGCCAGGCCGATGCGACGCTTATCCAGTATAAAGGCAAGAACATGCTCATCGACACGGGTGACGTCGACAGCCGGCTGATTTGGTAAAACAGCTCAAAGAACGCAAGGTCAAAGACCTGGACATCGTCGTCATCACCCATCCCCACGGTGACCACATGGGCGGCATGGCAGAATTGTTCAAAGATTTCAAGATCAAACAGATTTACGACAATGGCCAGAGCGCCAATACGGCCATGTACCGCAATTATCTGAAGAACATCAAAGCCAAGAACATCGCCTATAAAGTCTTGAAGAAAGGCGATACCTTCACCCTTGGTGATGACGTCAAATTCACAGTCCTGTCGCCGGCCAAACCCTTTACCAAAGAAAATACCCAAGGTGTTTCCGAAAGCGGCCTGACTAACAATAATTCCATCGTCTGCAAGATGACCTATGGTCAGTTCTCCATGATGTTTACTGGCGATGCCCAGAAAGAAGCGGAAGACCAGATCCTCAAGGCTTACAAACCGGCCGACCTCAAATCGGACGTCCTCAAAGTCGGCCATCACGCAGCAAGACCTCGTCGTCCGACGCCTTCGTCAAAGCCATCGCGCCGAAAGCGGCAACCATCTCCTGTGCTGCCGGTAATCAGTACAAATTTCCGCATGAACCGACCTTGAAGACTTTGCAGAAATACAACGTCGAAGTCTATCGCACCGACCGCAACGGTACCATCACCATCACCACCGACGGCTCGTCGTACAGCATCGCAAAGGAGCACTGATATGAAAAAGGAACTCATCGGAAGTATCGACCGCATTACCGAACAGACAGCCTGCATCATCCTCAACGACGATGAACACCAGCTCCGGATTCCACTCGAACTCCTGCCAGACGGCGCCGATGAAGGCATGGCCTTCACCATCACCATCGAACGCAACGAAGAAGAAGAAAAACGCCTGGCCGAAGAAATCGCAACCCTAAAAGAAAGCCTCTCCCGATAGGAGAGGTTTTTTCTTTTGCTTTTTACGGATTACGAGCCACGGCCTTTCCTCGGACTCAGATGCGACTGCGCCGCGACAGACTCAAACTAACAACGACGATTCGGGAAACCCTCAGCGCGTAGCGGGCCGCCTTCACAGGATGGCCCCTGCGATGCAGCCGAGCTGCGTCAAACTCATGATTATATTATGACCGTGTGCCATTTGCCATAAATTCCGGCTGTTCACATAAGTCACGGCGGGCCGCCTTGGACAGGTCGGCCCCTACATATCGCATACAGGCGATGAGTGGGAAGGTCGTTTACCGAATATAACCCAAATACACGGCTAACGGCCTTGTGCGTAGGGGCTGTACCAACCTTTTTGGCCCGTTAGGTGCCGACTAATAGGAGTCGCAGGACGGCTGCTAAAACGGACAACTATAGTTTGGCAGACCGCTGTGATATTTAACCACAGCCTGTCCAAGTATAATGGTGAGCTTTTCTCGATGAGCGATTTCCCGGTTGTACAAAGAAATTGAAATCTGATACAATAAACTCAAGGAGGTGTGGCCGATGGATGAAGAGATGATGCAGGATGTAAAGGAGCAGCTGACAGGCGCGCTAGACTACGATCAAGCAGCGAAAGGCGTTTTGTCACAGAAAAAGGTGTTGGCTTACATCTTAAAACGGACGGTTCCTGAATTTGAATCGGCCAGCCTCGACGATATTGCCAATATCTACATCGAAGGGAAGCCGGAAGTCAGTACGGTTCCGGTTTCTAATTGATTTCTTCACAAAAAGGAACCGAATTTACCAATAGCGACTACGATAAAATAAAGAAGGTCTATACCATCTGGATTTGCATGGAAGCCCCGCAGGGAAAAAGTGCTATCAACCGCTATCAGCTGAAAGAACAGCATTTGCTGCAACGCTATAAGGAACCTTGTCAGAATTATGACCTCATGGGCATCATCTTTGTCTATCTGGGAAACAGCAAAGTCAAAGACCGGCTGATAAATCTGCTTGATTTGATGTTCAAATCATCAAAGAACGCCAGTGAAAAGATTACGACTCTGCATAATGATTTTGGGATTGATTTGACACAAGAAGAAGAGGGGGATTTGGAAGTCATGTGCAACTTAGGAGAAGGAATCTACGAAGATGGCCTGATGAAAGGCAAACAAGAAGGATGGGAGAAAGGTAGAGAAGAAGGTAGAAGAGAAGGCAGAAGGGAAGGAAAATTGGAATTAGCTCTTGAAATGTTGAAGGATGGGATGGCCTTAGAAAAAGTAGCAAAGTATAGCAAATTATCACTTTCCATCATCAAGGAACTTGCTAAACAAAATAAATTGATTTAGGAATAATTACAAAACACCGCTACGGGGCAAGAAAACATTGGCGGTGTTTTTGTTGAAATTCCCTCGGATTCAGATGCGGCGTTCCGCCGCGACAGACTCAAACTGACAACGACGCTTCGGGAAACCCTCAGCGCATAGCGGGCCGCCCTTTGGCCGGCCCCTACGACGGCCCCGGATGGGGCCCTTTCCACAAGCCGAGGGTTTCCTGAGGTGATGTCGTCTATTTGAGTTTAACGCCGCGCAGTGGCATGGGGGATGTACACAGGATTCACGCGGGACGCCCTTTGGGCGTCCCCTACGAATGGCGGCCTTGCGGGGCCGTCAGGTCCCTTTTATATATATTCCCTCACACGTTTTACTAAACACGTATAATGCATAAAAACAAATTATTACAATCGAAAGGAAAAATTATGATTAGATGTAAAAAAATTTCAGTCATCCTGGCTGTTTTTTCGGCTATGGTGATGGCTGTTCAAGGTCAGGGAAATGGCGATAATATCGCTTTTTCTCAAGGTGAACGCACGCCTTTGCCGGCTTTGGCGCCGGCGCTTATGAAGGGCGTTTCTGGCGTGTCGATGCGGAAAATAATGGGGGCTTGCCTCGGAATTTCCGCACGTGTCAGTCACCTTTTCATAAGGTGGAACATAAATATGCATCGGAAGTCGATTCGTCGTATATTCCGTCGCGGAAAGGCCTGGATGATTTACGTATTTCTGGGTCTGGCCAGTTTTCGGCCCGCCAGTTCGACGCCCTGGTCCAGGCGTTGCGGAAGAAGACCAAGGGCCCTATTTATGATGTCGACTTGCGGCAGGAATCGCATGGCTTCTTTAACGGCACGGCTGTCAGCTGGTATGGCCGCCACGATTGGGGCAATATCGGAAAATCTCCGACGGCCGTCTTGGCTGATGAACAGCAGCGCTTGCAGGCCGCTTTGGGAAAGGATGTCCTTGTCTACGACCAGGGGAAAGGCGATTTGCCCATTCATCCTCGAGTCATAGCGGTCCGACGCGTCCAGACGGAACAGGAACTGGCAGACAGCAAAGGCATCCACTACGTCCGCCTGGCTAACACGGACCATCTTTGGCCGACGCCGGACGAAATCGATGCCTTCTTAGCTTTTGTCCGCACCTTGCCGGATGACGCCTGGCTCCATTTCCATTGCGAAGCCGGAGCCGGCCGGACGACGGCTTACATGGTTATGTACGACATGATCAAAAATCCCGGCCTGCCCTATAAGGACATCGTCTACCGTCAGTATGAAATCGGCGGCAACTACACGCCGCACGATGTGGCCCATCCTAAACGGAGCGATTGGAAAGGACCGTATTATCATGAAAAACACGAAATGGTGTCCTTATTTTATCAGTATGTGCAAGACCAAGTGAGACAGGGAGGAAGTCAGTCGTGGTCGCAATGGCTGAAGAATAAAAGAATGAGAGTCAATAACAGTTGAAATAAAACTGCCATGAAAGACAATGAACTGTGAATAAATAAACACAAATAAAATTTTTATGCAAAATCACCCTTTAAGTTTTTAAAAATAGCGATTAAAAAATGAAAGGGAAATGGCTTTGTTGAGCCGATTTTTACGATGATAAAAGAGGGCAGCAAGCATCGAATTTTGACAAGCTCCGAAAAAAGTTGTATAATAATCGCAACAGGTGTGGTGCGGATGCAGGCAACACCTGCGAAAAGAGCAAAAAAACAGTACCTTTTTCAAGGCAGTAAAAGAGAGGAAACTAGGACAACTCGCCAATGAACCTTGGAAAAATACGTTTCGGCGCTCGCTAGTAACGGTGTAAGGCTTTTTACGAAACTTATTTTTTATTGGAAAAGGGGTAATTCTCATGAAATCCAAAGTAGTAGCAGCTCTCGCAGCAACCATGGCTATTGGCGCAACGTGCGCTTTTGCAGCTAACCCGTTCGTCGACGTACCGTCTGACAGCTGGGCTTACAAATCCGTCGTAGAATTGGCTGACGCCGGCATCATCCAGGGCGTTGACGGCCAGTACTTCCAGGGCAACCGTAACATCACTCGTTACGAAGCTGCTGAAATGGTCGCAAAAGCTATGGCTCACATGGACAAAGCTTCTGTCGAACAGCGCGCCCTCATCAACAAACTCGCTGACGAATATGCTGACGAACTCAACAACCTCGGCGTTCGCGTAAGCGCTCTGGAAAACCGCGTCGGCAACGTAAAACTCACTGGTGATGCTCGTGTCCGTTACATCAACCAGGGCGGTGAAGATCAGAAATCGTACACAATTAAAGAAAAGCTTACACGTTTAAATAAAACTGTAGAACCTAGTGATCATCGTGTTAAAAATGATGATTCTTGGTCCTATCGTTTCCGTATTCGTGCTAATGCTCAGATCAATGACCGTACAAAAGCTGTCTATGGCATCAGCACTAACAACGTAAGTTTTGCCAATAACAATACGGCTAGCAACAGTAAAGATATTTTTACGGACCGTGCTTATATTGACTACAACTTCGGTGGCAACAATTGGGATTTGATGGTTGGTCGTTATCAGTATAACCTCGGTGGCGACCGTGCTTATGGTTATTTCTACGGTGATACCTTCGATGGTGCTCAGTTGAAATACCAGAACGATAAATTTGCTGCTACGGCTGGTTATGGTAAATTTAAAGAAGGCTATGTTGGCGGCTCGTTGAATGGTACTTATGCATATGATGGCAATAAATATGACGCTACTGCTAGTGCTAAGACGGCTTATGGCGAATTAGAAGGCTTCTTCGGTGGTGGCCGTGCAGCTGGTTCTGCAATCGGTGTTTACTATAATAAGATTATGCCGGATGCTTATGCAACGAGCCAGAAAACTGGTGAAAAACTTGATGCAGGTCTCGATAACTTCGACGTTTGGGGTGCATATGCTAGTGTTAACTTCGGCAAATGGAATGCCTTGGCTAACTATGAACAGTATAAATTAGACAAACAGGCTGGTGTAGATCTTGATGATGCAGATGTTTGGATTGGCAAATTGACTTACAACAAAGCTAACTTCGCTACGCCGAAATCCTGGGATGCTTGGGTTGAATACCTCAATGCTGATCCTCTCGTTTCCAACAATAATGGTTATGTAAGTGATTTCTTCGGTTCTACAAATAGCTGGAGAAATGGCAATCTCTTGAGCAACGTTAAATCTTGGGGTGTCGGCGTTGATTATACCTTCGCTAAGAACGCTCAGTTCCAGGTAATGCAGTCCTTCGCTTCCAGCGCTAAACAGGGCAACAACGATCCGGGCGAAGAAACACGTGCTCAGTTCGTATTCGTATTCTAATCTCTCCCTTTATGGGAAGGTTGCCAAAGACCACTCAGAAATGGGTGGTCTTTTTTTATATATTCCTAATTGGCATAATACGTAAAACGTGGCTTGTTTCTGCCTTTATAGGCCTTTTTATCGTGATAAAAACTTACATAATTTTGACAAAACTTGCAAAATAGAGTATAGTGGAAGAGAACTAGTATGGTGTTGTACAGGTATACTAGTGAAAAGAGGTACGAAGAAACAGACCGTCTGAGGCAGTAAAAGAGAGGAAACTAGGACAACTCGCCAATGAACCCTCAGAAAATATGTTTCTATTCCTCGCTTGTAACGGAGTAAGACTTTATAAGAAACTTATTTTTTGAAAAGGGGTAATACTCATGAAAACAAAAGTATTAGCAGCTCTCGCAGCAACCATGGCTGTTGGCGCAACGTGCGCTTTTGCAGCTAACCCGTTCGTCGACGTACCGTCTGATAGCTGGGCTTACAAATCCGTCGTAGAATTGGCTGACGCCGGCATCATCCAGGCGTTGACGGCCAGTACTTCCAGGGCAACCGTAACATTACTCGTTACGAAGCTGCTGAAATGGTCGCAAAAGCTATGGCTCACATGGACAAAGCTTCTGTCGAACAGCGCGCCCTCATCAACAAACTCGCTGACGAATATGCTGACGAACTCAACAACCTCGGCGTTCGCGTAAGCGCTTTGGAAAACCGCGTTGGCAACGTAAAACTCACTGGTGATGCTCGTATCCGTTACATTCACCAGAGTGAAGGCGACAAAGATAAAGCCGGCGAACCGGTCAAGGCAGCTACGAAGAACGATAATTCTTGGTCCTACCGTGTCCGCGTCCGTGCCAATGCTCAGGTAAATGACCGCACGAAAGTTACTTATGGCATCACGACGGGCGACCGCAGCTTTGCTGATAACAGCTCTGCTAGCAGTGAAAATAATGTCACGACGGACCGTGCTTATGTTGATTACAACTTCGGCGGTAACAACTGGGATTTGATGGTTGGCCGTTATGAATACATCATGGGTGGCCCGCGTGCTTATGGTTTCTTCTATGGCGATACCTTCGACGGCGCTCAGTTGAAATATCAGAACGATAAATTCGCTGCAACTGCTGGCTATGGTAAATTCAAAGAAGGCCCCATTGGTGGTGCTTGGACTGGTTCCCATAATTTAGATGAAGATAATGATTATCATATTGGAGCTGGTGAATATGATGTTGAAGCTAGCGCTAAAACGGCATATGGTGAATTAGAAGGCTTCTTCGGTGGCGGCCGTATGGCTGGTTCTGCTGTTGGTGTTTACTACAATAATATCATGCCTAATGTATCAGCTACTAATAAGGATACTACTATTAATGGAGATTTTGATAACATTGATGTTTGGGGTGCATATGCTAGCGTAAACTTCGGCAAATGGAACGCTTTGGCTAACTATGAAACCTATCGTGACGCTATCCACAATGACAATGGTTCTAAAGACAATGCTGATGTTTGGGTTGGCAAGCTCACCTACGGTGCTGCTAACTTCGCTACGCCGAAATCTTGGGACGCTTGGTTGAATACCTCAATGCCGACCAGTTCGATATTGATGGCACCTTCATTGGTTCCACCAATGGTTGGAGAAAGGACAGCTTAACCAGCAACGTTAAATCTTGGGGCGTTGGCGTCGACTACACCTTCGCTAAGAACGCTCAGTTCCAGGTAATGCAGTCCTTCGCAACCAGCGCTAAAGACGGCAATGCTGATCCGGGCGAAGAAACACGTGCTCAGTTCGTATTCGTATTCTAATCCTTCCTTTTGCAGGAAGATTACAAAAAGACCACTCAGAAATGGGTGGTCTTTTTTTGCACAAAAATGGAAAAGACGCAGATAGCCGCATAAACACGGGATTGTCACACGAAGGCTTTTGCCATCATGCATAATCCCTTGGTTCACGTCGTTTGCCGTGGGTCGTGGCTCGTTTGCCGTGAAGGTTTAAAATTTTTAACAATCTGCTGTATGCAGATATCCTTTTTCTTGCAGCTGCGAGAATTCTCGCAAACGGACCACGCCAAACGAACTACAAAAGGGGCTGTTCACTTAATGCGACAGCCCCTCGTAGGCTCGCACGTGGCGAGCCCGCTAGAAAGAGTTAGCCATAGCCTATTCTAGTATAATGGTGAGCTTTTACGAGCCACGAGCTACGGTTTTTCTTCGGGTTCAGATGCGACGTACCGCCGCGACAGACTCAGGATGGTATTACGACCGCGTGCCAATCGTCATAAATTCCGGCTGTACCCAGGATTCACGGCGGTATGCCTTTCAGGCGTCCCCTACGGTATCGCATACAGGCGATGGAAAAGGACACGGTCACAGGTAAAAATGCACGGCCATCGGCCTTGTGCGTAGGGGACGCCCAGAGGGCGTCCCGCTGTGAGATTTGCCCACAGCCTATTCTAGTATAATGGTGAGCTTTTACGAGCCACGAGCCACGAACGACGAGCCACGATTTTTTCCACAAGCCGAGGGTTACTCGAGGCGATGTTGTTAGTTTGAATCTATTGCCGCAAAGCGGCATCTGAGTCCGAGACGACCTGCGACCGGACTGGCCGTCAGGCCCAAAATAAAAAAATTTCAAATTTTTTTGTTTTTTTAGAAGGAATTTGCATCTCCGTGTTGAATACTATACATATAAGGGAAGAGACCACAAGGAATGAAAGCCATACATTTCTTAGACAGGATCTCCCCACGAAAGGAAGGGATGTTTTATGGCAACCATCGTTAGAGGTAAAAATTTAGAAATTACACCGGCTCTGAAAGATCACGTTGAAAAACAGGAAAAGAAAGTTACGAAATACTTTGATAACGAAGTCAATGTCCAGGCCCTGCTTTCTGTAGAAAAAGATCGGAAAATCGCTGAAATCACGTTGAAAGTGGACGGCGTCGTCCTCCGCGGCGTTGAAGCCAACGATGATATGTATGCTGCTATCGATTTAGTCTATGATAAACTGGTACGCCAGATTCATAAATATAAAACGAAAATCGCCCGCCGCATGAAGAAAGGCGCTTTTAATGACGCTCTCGTCGAAGGCCCGGCTGTTCCGGAAGAAAACTTCGAAGTTGCCCGCGTCAAGAAATTCGCGGCTCGTCCGATGGATGTGGAAGAAGCTATTTTGCAGATGAACCTCGTAGGCCATGATTTCTTCGTATTCCTCAATTCCAAGACCGACACGATTAACGTCGTCTACAAACGGAAACACGGCAAATACGGCCTCATCGAACCGGAATACTAGGGGCTGGCAGTCCGTGGCTCCCTTGATAGGGGAGCTGTCAGCATCGCTGACTGAGAGGTTGAAAAGATGAATAAAAAAGCTGTCGCATTAAGCAGAAATGCATAATGCGGCAGCTTTTTTGCGTATTAAGTTTGCAGAAGGGACCTCGCATGATGGTAGAAGCCTTCGTGCGACAGACCCTTTTCCCAATGTGATGCCCCTACGGCACCAGTTTATGGAATTCCCGCAACGGGACGCCCTTTGGGCGTCCCCTACGTATCCTCATTATGGAGGACGCTGATTTTAGGCGTGTGGTGGATGGCTTGTTCAAATTCGTCCTGGATTTCCTGGCTCGGTTCGCCGTCGAGTTTGCTGACGATGTAGATGGCGATGAGCGAGAAGAGGAAGCCCGGTACGATTTCGTAGAGGCCGAACCAGGCGAATTGTTTCCAGATGAGGACGGTCAGGCCGCCGACGATGATGCCGGCCAGGGCGCCATTCTTGGTCATGCGTTTCCAGTACAAGGACAGGAGGATGGTCGGGCCGAAGGCGGCACCGAAGCCGGCCCAGGCGTAGGATACCATGGTCAGGATGTAGCTGTTCGGGTTGAGGGCCAGGACGATGGCGCAGGCGGCGACGACGAGGACAGTCAGGCGGCTGACGTATATGAGTTCTTTTTCACTGGCATTCTTGCGGATGAAGGTGTGATAAAAATCCTTGGAGATAGCCGATGCCGTGACCAGGAGCTGCGATGAGGCGGTACTCATGATGGCGGCCAGGACGGCGGACAAGATGAGGCCCGATGCGAACGGCGGGAAGAGCTGGCGGCTCATGACCAGGAAGACTTTTTCCGAGTCCGCGCCGGCTAAGGGCGTCGGGACGACGACTTTGCCGACCAGGCCGACCAGGACGGCAGCGGCCAGGGAGATGACGACCCAGGTCATGGCGATGTGTTTCGATTTCTTCAGTTCCGTTGGATCACCGATGGCATGAAGCGGACCAGGATATGAGGCTGGCCGAAATAGCCGACGCCCCAGGCCAGGGCGGAAATGATGCCGATGATGCCTGTCGTCGTCGTGTCCGGTGCCATTTCCAGGAGGTTCGGTGCCGTCGCAGCTAATCGGGTCATGACGGCGTCGCAGCCGCCGAAGGCGATCATGCCGACGACGGGGACCAGGACGATGGCCAGGAACATCATGCAGCCCTGGATGAAGTCGGTCCAGCAGACGGCCATGAAGCCGCCCAGGAAGGTGTAGATGACGACGACGCCGGCGCTGAGCAGGAGGGCCGAGAAGTAGTCCATGCCGAAGACCGATTCAAAGAGTTTGCCGCCGGAGACGAAACCAGACGACGTGTATATAAGGAAGAATATGAGGATAAAGATGGCAGAGATGATGCGGATGATATTTTTGTCATCGTGGAAGCGGTTTTTCAAGTAGTCCGGCATGGTCAGGCTATTGTTAGCAACTTCCGTATAGTTGCGCAGGCGCTGGGAGACGAACTGCCAGTTGAGGTACGTGCCGATGGCGATGCCAATGGCAATCCAGGCAGCTGAGATGCCTGTCGAATAAGCGAAACCCGGGACGCCCATGAGCATCCAGCCGCTCATGTCTGACGCTTCGGCGCTCATGGAAGTGATCCAAGGCCCCAGGCTGCGTCCGCCGAGGATATAGTCGCTCAGCCGTTGCTGGGACCGGGAATAATAGACGCCGATTGCCAGCATGACCAGAAGGTACAAGGCAAAGGCCGTCAATATGGAAACATCATATTGCATCATAATCATAAAACCCCTTTCACGCGGTATATAAATAATAAAATTATTTTAGCATATTCATGCGTTGTTGTATATGGGAAATAGGTATTGCATTGTGAGTCGTAGTCGGGGTATAATGTATAATTGATATAATATCACAGAGTAGATTGCAAATTGTGTAAATTGGAGGTCTCGGATAGGTGTTTAATAAACTGATACAAAGACTGCTCGGGAATAATACCGAGCATGAATTAAAGAAGATGTGGCCTATTGTCCGCCGCATCAACGACCTGGAACCGAAATTGGCAGGCCTGAGCGATGCATCGCTGCAGGAAAAGACCTTCGAGTTCAAGAATCGCCTGGCCAACGGAGAAACGTTGGACGACATTCTGCGAAGCTTTTGCCGTCGTCCGTGAAGCGTCGCGCCGTGTGACGGGCATGCGCCATTTCGACGTCCAGCTCCTGGGGGGGATCGTCCTCCACCGCGGGGATATCGCTGAAATGCGTACTGGTGAAGGGAAGACCCTGGTTGCGACTTTGCCGGTATACCTCAATGCCCTGACGGGCAAGGGCGTCCACGTCGTCACGGTCAACGACTACCTGGCTACCCGCGACAGCGAAGATATGGGCCGCATCTATAAGTTCCTCGGCCTGTCTGTCGGCCTCATCGTCCACGACCTCACGTATGACCAGCGCCGCCGGGCGTACAACGCTGACGTCACGTATGGGACGAACAACGAATTTGGGTTCGACTACCTGCGCGACAACATGGTCATCAGTGAAGACCAGATGGTACAGCGGCCGCTCAACTACTGTATCGTCGACGAAGTGGACTCGATCCTCATCGACGAAGCGCGGACGCCGCTCATCATTTCCGGCCCTGGTGAAAAATCGACGGACCTCTATTATACGCTGGCAGGCATCGTCAAGACCTTCACCAAGGACGACTACACGATGGACGAAAAGCAGAAGACCATTGCGCCGACCGATTCGGGCGTTGCCAAAGTCGAAAAGATGCTGGGCATCAGCAACATGTTCGACAACGAACACCTCGACTTGAACCACCTGGTCATCCAGGCCCTGCGGGCGCGCTTCATGATGCACCGCGACAAGGATTACGTCGTCAAGAACGGTGAAATCGTCATCGTCGACGAATTTACCGGGCGCCTCATGTTCGGCCGCCGTTACAGCGATGGTCTCCATCAGTCCATTGAAGCCAAGGAAAACGTCAAGGTCCAGGGCGAAAGCAAGACCTTGGCTACGATTACCTTCCAGAACTACTTCCGTATGTACGAGAAACTGGCCGGCATGACTGGTACGGCTAAGACGGAAGAAGACGAATTTAACAAGATCTACAAGCTCGACGTCTACGTCATCCCGACCAATAAGCCGGCTATCCGTAAGGATTTGCCGGACGTCATCTACAAGACGAAGAACGCCAAGTACCGCGCCGTCGTCCGGGAAGTCAAGAAGCGCCACGCTACGGGCCAGCCGATCCTGGTGGGTACGACGTCCATCAACCAGTCGGAAATCCTCAGCCAGCTCCTGGATAAGGAAAACATCGTCCACAACGTGCTCAACGCCAAATACCATGAAAAAGAAGCGGAAATCATCAAGAACGCCGGTCAGAAGGGCATGGTCACCATTGCCACCAACATGGCTGGCCGCGGCACGGATATCAAGCTCGGGCCGGGCGTCGCCGAACTGGGCGGCCTGATGATCATCGGTACGGAACGCCATGAAAGCCGCCGTATCGACAACCAGCTGCGCGGCCGTGCCGGCCGTCAGGGCGACCCCGGTACGACGCAGTTCTTCCTGTCCCTGGAAGACGACCTCATGCGTATCTTCGGCTCGGACAATATTTCCAAGTTCATGGATAAGCTGGGCATGGATGAAGACGAACCGATTACGGCCAAGATGATCACCCGGTCCATTGAAAAGGCCCAGAAGAAAGTTGAAAGCCACAACTTTGAAATCCGTAAGTACGTCCTGGAATATGACGATGTCATGAACCAGCAGCGTGAAGTCCTCTACGGCCAGCGCCGCCAGGTCCTGACAGCCGATTCCCTGCGCGATACCATCATGGGCATGGTCGACGATATCATCCACGATGGTCTGGATAAATACGCTGACGAAAAGCTCTATCCGGAAGAATGGGATTTCGCCGGCCTCCTGGCTCAGATGCAGCAGTACTTCGTACCTAAGAACGCGACGACTGTAGAAGAACTGGAAAACCTGAGCCGTGTGGAAGTCCAGGATAAATTGAAGCAGATCGCCGTCGACCTCTACGACGAACGCCTCAAGGAAATCGGCGAAACGACTATGAAGGAACTGGAAAAGGCCATCATGCTCCGCGTCGTCGACAGCAAGTGGATGGACCACCTCGACGCCATGGACGCCCTCAAAGAAGGCATCAACTGCGCGCGTATGGCCAGAAGAACCCGCTCGTCGAATACAAATTCGAAGCCTATGAAATGTTCGAAGAAATGATCGACTCCATCAAGCGGACTGTCGTTACCTTCCTCTACCATATCCAGGTCACGTACAGCAAGCCCGTACCGCAGGCAGAAGATCATCTCCAGGGCGCTCATGAAGTCCACGAAGAAAGCAAGCCCGTCAGCGCCGAAGATATCAAGCGCGATGAAGAGAGAGAAAAGCAGTAAAAGGCATCCGTAGGGGCGCCCATGTGGGGCGCCCGCGCGAATCCTGTGCATAACCTATTACATTTATTTTTTAGAAGAGTGGTGATACTTGTGTTACTAGATGAAATGAGAAAACCTCTGGAAGACCTGAAACATAGAATACAAGAAATCGGGGATTCACTTTAACTTACCTCGGAAAAAAGAACGTATCATGGATTTAGACATGCAGATGAGTGACCCGGCCTTCTGGAATGACCCGGAAAAGGCCAAGAAGATTTCCCAGGAAGCGACGCTGCTCAAGACGGAAGTCGAAGGTCACGAAGAACTCGTCCGCAAAGCTGACGACCTCAGCGAGTATTTGGAAATGGCCATGGAAGACGGCGATGCCTCTTTTGCCGAAGACATTGAAAAACAGTACCACGACCTGCTCAAGGATATCGAGAAGCGGGAAGTGCGGCTCCTCTTGTCCGGCGAATACGACAAGTGCAACGCCCTCATTACCTTCCACGCCGGTGCCGGCGGTACGGAAGCCCAGGACTGGGCGCAGATGCTCATCCGCATGTATACCCGCTGGGCTGAACGCAATGGTTATAAACTGACTATCCTGGATATGCAGCCCGGCGATGAAGCGGGCATCAAGAGCGCCGCTTTCCGCGTCGAAGGTGAATACGCCTATGGCTATTTGAAATCGGAAAAAGGCGTCCACCGCCTGGTCCGCATTTCGCCGTTCGATGCTGCCGCCCGGCGCCACACGTCCTTTACGGCTGTCGATGTCATGCCGGAACTGCCGGACGACGTCGAGGTCGAAATCAATATGGACGACGTCCGCGTCGATTACTTCCGCGCCTCCGGTGCCGGCGGCCAGCACGTCAACAAGACGAGTTCCGCTGTCCGCATGACCCACATGCCGACGGGCATCGTCGTCCAGTGCCAGAATGAACGGTCGCAGCTGCAGAATAAGGAAATGTGCTTGAAATACCTGCGGGCCAAACTCTTTGAACTGGAACAGGAAAAGCAGGAAAAACTGAAAGCCGAAATCGGCGGCGTCCACCAGGCTATCGAATGGGGGAGCCAGATCCGTTCCTATGTGTTCCACCCGTACAATTTGGTCAAGGACCATCGGACCAATGTCGAAACGGGCAATATCCAGGCTGTCATGGACGGCGACCTGGACATCTTCATCGAAGGCTATTTGCAGCAGGAGAAAGAAAAGAAGTTAGCAAAGCAGGAGCTCTAAATGAAAAAATGGATGATTTTCTTTGTCATCGTCGCAGCCTTCTTGGTCGGTGCCAATTCCTATGCACCGCAGCTGGCCGAAGTCGGCCTTTGCCAAGCCTTGTCGGCGACGCTCAATCTGCACAGCGATGATGTCCGCGTCCAGGCGTCGCCGGGAGCCAAAATCTTCCTCGGCGACATCGACGCCATTACCGTCCATGCCACCAACTTCCAAGCTGGCGATTTGACCTTCGCCCACTTCGACTGCAATCTCTACGGCGTCCACTTCAAGCCGCTCCTGGCCCTGGCCGATCAGGAAGTACGGGTCACGCGGGCAGAGAGCGGGGAAATGACGGCGTCCATCCGCAGCGAGGAGCTGGAAAAATTCCTCGTGAAAAAAGTCGAAGGCTTGAAGGACCCGCAAGTCTCTTTTGAAGACGATGCTGTCCGCGTCCAGGGGCGGGTGAAACTGGGCGGCCTCGTGTCGGCCCAGGCCGACGTCCGCGGTCATTTTGGCATGAAAGGGTCGAAGCTCATGTTCATCCCGTCGTCAGTGACGGTGGAAGGCATGGGCATGCAGATCAGCACGACGCAGATGGCGAGTGCTGATATTTACGACTTTGCCGGCTTTCCCCTGGGAATCCAGCCGGACAGCGTAACCATGCGCGACGGCTCCTGACCATCCATGGCAGGTGAGCAACTCATAGATAAGGTGAAAAGAATGACAAATATGAATAAACGCAGTATGCTGGCGATGATACTGGCCGTCTTCATCGGCCTCGTCTGTGCGCTGGTCATGTGCGTACAGCGCAATGCCATAGAAGACAAGTCGATGACGATAGAACAGGCTATGGATTACGATGCTATCGTCGTCATGGCCCGGAACGACGGCTACGACCTCGACACGGCTCTCCAGATGTGCCGCGATGCCGGCGTGACGAGCTTTACTATTTACGATGCAACCCTCAACAAACTGACTCAGCGCGGCGAACTGTCGCTGGTGACGAAACTCGGCGCCGATCTCTATTATCCCAGTTCGGCCTGACGGACAAGTCTTATGACTACTACCTCATTGGCAAGCCCCAGAGCCAGAAGGACTTGTATTTCGATGAAGTCGTATCGGACCTCAAGGCCCGCTTGGGCGATGACAAGGTGAAGATCATGTCCAACGGCCAGTACCGCATGGCCGGCATCAAAGGCGTCATGCCTGGCCTGGGCGACGTCAACCTTGGCATCCTCAGTGCTGATGCCAGGACCATTACGGACCACGGGTTCCACGTCATCCTGCGTCCGACGAACTACAGCAATCCGACGAAAGAACAGGTCGCCCATTTCTTCGACCGCGCCGATCAGATCAAGAACGTATCGGGCATCATGTTCGTCGGCAAGGAAGTCCTGGCTATACGCCGGTCAATGCCGAACGCAAGACCATGCTGGACTATACGGCAGACAACCTGAATGACCGGGATATTCCCTTTTATATGATCGAATCGGTCAACCAGCTCCAGTATAACCAGCAGGACGGCATGTACGACCTGGCCGGCCTGGTCCATTACCGCACGGCCCGCGTCTATGCCATGGCCAAGGAAGAATTGGAAAAGATTACGCCTGAAGAAGCGGCCATGCGCTACTATATCAGCGACTTGGAACGCAATGCCCGGGTCAATCTCTATCCACTCTATAAGAAGCCCCTCCACGGTATGAACCTGACTCAGACTAACTTGTCCTATGTCAAGATGGTTTCGCAGAAACTGACGGATCGCGGCTATACCTTGGGCAAGGCGTCCATCATGCCGCCGTATTATCCGAACCGCCTGCTCCTGGCCATTACGGCAGCGGCAGCAGCCTGCGGCTTCGTCTTTGTCCTCAACTTGCTCATTCCCCTGTCGGACCGCAAGAACTATATCCTCATGGCCATCGGCATCGTCTGCGCCGTCATCGGCGCTGTCGTCGCCAAAGGGGCCCTGTTCCTTCAGGTCTGGGCTATCGGCTGTGCTACGGCTGCGCCGACAGCGGCCATCCTCCTGGCCCTGGACCACTGGAAGAAAAAGAAAATCACCAGGAAGCTCGGCTATGGCCGGGTCGTCCGCGACGGTACGATCGGCTTGTTCTTTGCCGTCGCCGTCGCCATGATCGGCGGTCTCTATATCGCCGCCATGCTGGGCAATATCCGCTTCTTCATGGAATTTGACTTCTACCGCGGCGTCAAGCTGACCTTCGTCCTGCCGCTGCTCCTGGTTGCCATCGGCTATCTGCGCCGTTTCCCGCTCATGGGACAGACCATCGCCTCGCCGGAAGACCTCAAAGTCTTCGTCAAGGATTTCCTCAACATTCCCATCAAGATGGGGACTATCCTCATCCTGGCCGTCCTGGCCTGGCGGGCGTCATCTTCGTCGGCCGCAGCGGTCACACGGCCGGCGTCCCCGTACCGGGCGTGGAAGTGGCCATGCGCCGTTTCCTGGAAAATGTCCTCTATGCCCGTCCGCGGGAAAAGGAATTTCTCATCGGCCATCCGGCTTTCTACCTCATGGTCGCTGCCCTGTACCGTAAATGGCCGCAGCTGCTGCACTTCTTCCTGGTCATCGCCGCTGCCATCGGCGTCGGCTCCATGGTCGAAACCTTCGCCCATATCCGGACGCCCTTCCTCATGTCCTTCATCCGCGGCATCAACGGCTGGGTGACGGGCATGGTCATCGGCATCGGATTGATCATTGCCATTGCCATCGTCAGCTATGTGACGACGTGGCTGGGAAAGCAGGTGGCCCATCGTGACTAGAGTCGTCATTTCCGGCTATTACGCTTTGCCAATGCCGGCGACGAAGCCATGCTGGCTGCCATTGTCGGCTCCCTGAAAGACATCATTCCCGACGTATCCATTACGGTCATCACCGGCAACTGCCGCATGACCCGGGAAAACCATAACGTACAGGCTGTACACCGCCTGAACTTCTTCGCTATCGCAGCGGCTATTCGCCGCTGTGATATTCTTATAAGCGGCGGTGGCAGCCTCTTGCAGGACGTGACCAGTGCCCGCAGCCTCTATTATTACTTGTGGATCATGAAAATAGCCTTGTTCTTCAAGAAGCCGGTCATGCTCTATGCCCAGGGTATCGGTCCCGTCCGCGGTGCCAAAGCCGCCGGGCCGTGCGCAAGGTCTTGCAGCGCGTCGCCGTCATCGGCGTCCGCGATGCCGATTCCAAGGCTGAACTGGCTGCCATGGGCGTGACCAAACCACCGGTCCACGTGACGGCCGATGCCGTCTTGTCCATGCATCCCGTCGACAAGAAAATCGGCCTGTACATCCTGAAGAAGCACGGCATCACCGGCATCCGCCGGCGCTGGGCATTGCCGTCCGCAACTGGCAAGACCACGATGCTATAAGGAAGCCATCGCCGCTGCGGCCGACGAATTGCAGGAAAAACAGGACGTCCACGTCATCTTTATCCCCATGCAGTACCCGGCCGATGTCGAAGCAGGCCGCGATATTGCCAGACGCATGAAGACGAAGGCCGTCGTCCTCGACGGCCACTATACGACGGTGGAATTTATGTCTCTCATGGGCTGTATGGATGCGGTCATTGCCAATCGCCTGCACGCCCTCATCTTTTCGGCCATCATGCAGGTGCCGGCGACGGCCGTGTCGTATGACCCGAAAATCGACAGTTTCATCAACCTCATCGGCGATAAGGTCTGCGGTACGACGGAAGACGTCGAGGCGGCAGATATCGTCGCCGACGTGACGAAAAAATTATCTCTCGGCCATTTGGCACCGGAAATCAAGGCCCGCCTCAATCACCTGCGGCGCCAGTCCCTGCGCAATGCCTATCTGGCCCTGCGTATCCTGGAAGGGCGCAAGGGCGTCCGCAAGCGCCTGCAACAGCATCGGAGGTCTTTATGATTGAATTAAAGAACGTATCCAAGGTCTATGACAATGGTTCCATTGCCCTGGACCACGTATCGCTCCATATCGGCAAGGGCGAATTTGTCTTCGTCGTCGGTGCCAGCGGGCCGGCAAGTCGACGCTCATCAAGCTCTTGTCCCATGAAGAACTGCCCTCACGGGGGTCGGTCTTCGTCAACGGCATCGAAGTCAATAAACTGGCCAAGGGCCGCGTGCCCTACTTGCGCCGCAAAATGGGCATCGTCTTCCAGGACTTCCGCTCCTGCCCAATAAGACGGCCCAGGAAAACGTGGCCTTTGCCATGGAAGTCATCGAAGCGCCGCGGCGCCTCATCCGCCGCCGTGTCCGGGAC
>ENA-OQBT01000570-OQBT01000570.1-human-gut-metagenome-genome-assembly--contig:-NODE-570-length-21558-cov-3.236573_pt1 | contig 21558 bp, 25 predicted proteins | sample MGYA00242749_ERZ504557 | MGnify/ENA primary metagenome ERZ504557 (study PRJEB26092, sample SAMD00036243) | human gut metagenome | host: Homo sapiens | study: EMG produced TPA metagenomics assembly of... | reverse complement strand
GCTAAAGGATGTCGCATTTCTGACATTGAAATTCAAAACAAGACACTTTTAGATAGCTATTTGATAGCACAAGGAGGACAAGTCATGAAAGCACTACTTAAAATCGAATGGATAAAAACATGGCGCAGTTGGCCCGTCTTTATCATGTCTATCGGAATGCCCGTCGGATTTTTCCTCTTGTATTCAGGTATGGAAATGAGTCCTGACCCAGAGTCACAAAAAGCCTTTATTTTGTCCTATATGCTGACCATGACAGGATTCTCTATGTCCAGCTTTGGTTTCTTTACCTTTCCCTACATGCTTAGAGAGGATCAAACGGAGCATTGGCTAACCTATATCGAACATTCAAAAATCAGTATTCAGGCCTACTACCTCTCTAAAATCTTCCGAGTTCTTATGAACTTTATGGTTGCTATCATCGTAACTTTCTGTGTAGGAGCTTTTGTGCGTGATGTTAAGATGCCATTATCACATTGGCTTGGTTCAGGGGCTCTTTTACTCTTGTCAAGCCTAGTCTTCCTATCCTTTGGCTTACTCCTAGTCCAAATTAAGTCTCAACAAATCATGCTATCGTCGGAAATATCGTCTTTTTTGGTCTAGCTATTATTGGTGGTTCTTGGATGCCAGTAACCTTGTTTCCAAAATGGGTTCAGCACATTTCCGAGTGGACACCCATCTATCATATTAATCAGTTGGTTGTCAATTTTGCGAAAAAAGGGGAATTTTCATGGAAATCACTCATTTTTATCTTGGTCTATGCTACAATAGCTACAGGCTTAGCCCTTTTTATCAAATCGTACAGAGAAAGTGACCATGTTTAGAACATACCAGAAAAATGATTTTGCTTATTTTGTTAGTCTGATTTTCCTAGTCTTCCCGATCTTAGGAGTTTTTGGTGGGTATTATCCAGTCTGGACCCTAGTTTTGACGGGTCTGTTTACCATCGCTTATCTCCTTATAGTCTATTTGAAAAAAGCTTATAGTAAGTGGATTCCCTTTCTGTGGTTTTACACTCTAGCTTACATTATCTTTATGTCCATTTCCTTCCAAGGTGGCATGATGTGGTTTGTTTTTTTCAATGTTAATCTTCTCGTTTGGCGATTTGAGGATAGCATATCTTCTTATCGATTCTTATCCTTTCTAGCGACACTCTTGATTTTGACGTCATCATCCTTCCTACTGACTGACGATTTGAGCACCCATCTCATGTCTATGGCTATTTCCCTATTTTCTTTGGGAATGTACTATTTTCAAAATCGTATGCGTCAGGAGAGAAAGATGGAAGAAGCCCTTGCGGAGCAGAATCGGACCATTAATATCCTGTCAGCTGAAAATGAACGCAATCGTATCGGTCGTGATTTGCACGATACCTTAGGACATACCTTTGCCATGATGAGTCTTAAAACCGAGTTGGCTCTAAAACAGATGGACAAGGAGCAGTATGAAGCTGCTAGAAAGAATCTGGAAGAATTGAACCAGATTAGCCGAGACTCAATGTACGAGGTGCGTGAGATTGTTAATAAGCTCAAGTACCGAACGGTGGCTGAGGAGTTACTGGAACTTGAGCGGCTCTTTGACCTATCTGATATCGTCCTAACCGTGGATAGTAGCCTTGACTTAGACAGCCTGTCACCAGTTAGCCAGTCGACCTTGTCCATGGTGCTTCGTGAACTGGCCAATAATGTCATCAAACATAGCCAGGCTGATAGCTGTCAGATTCGTCTAAGACGTGATCAAGGTATTATCCTTGAGTTTGAGGATGATGGTTGTGGCTTTGAGGAAGTCACAGGACAAGAGCTACACAGTATCAGAGAGCGTCTCAGTTTGGTAGATGGAGACTTGGAAATCCTGTCACAATCGCATCCAACCATTATTCGTGTACATTTGAAAGAGGGAGGAAAAGCATGAAATTATTAGTTGCCGAAGACCAGTCAATGTTGAGGGATGCCCTCTGCCAACTCCTCATGTTGGAAGACGATGTCGAAGAGGTCCATGCGGCCAGTGATGGTCAAGAAGCCATTGCTCTCTTGGAAAAAGAAGAGGTCGACGTAGCATTTTAGACATTGAAATGCCAGTTAAGACAGGCCTTGATGTCCTAGAGTGGATCCGTGCCAACCAAAGAGAAACGAAGGTCGTTATTGTGACCACCTTCAAACGTAAAGGCTATTTTAAACGAGCCCTTGCAGCCCAGGTGGAGGCCTACGTGCTCAAAGAGCGTTCCATCAGTGACCTCATGGCGACCATCCATACCGTCCTAGCAGGTCAAAATGAGTACTCACCTGAGCTTGTCGAAGGTGTCGCCTTTGACAATAATCCACTCAGTCAACGTGAACAAGAAGTCTTGGTCATGGTTGCCCAAGGTTCAACCAACCAAGAAATCGCTGAAAGCCTCTTTCTTTCAAATGGAACTGTCCGAAATTACATGACAGCCATCCTGACTAAACTCGATGCAGCAATCGAACAGACGCTGTCCGCATTGCCAAAGAAAAAGACTGGTTGGGATGAGGAGAAGTAGGTAAATTTTCTATCATTATGATTACATTAAAAATTGAAATTAGATTAATTAGTAAGAGTGAAGTATTTTTAAGTGAAACTTCCTTGGAAGAGTTCCAAAGCCAACTCTAATACTGACTTGTTGGCTAAAAGATTTGTTTTATATACCAATCCTTCAGTGCCATATACCGCCAAGGATGTTTTCCTATAAATGCTTTATATCCTACATTCTGAGTCTGTCTTTTTAGACAGACTTTTTTGTTTTTTCAAGTATCAAAACTATTTTCTCTTTTGTGAGAATAATACTTGGTTTCCTTCTTAACTGCTTTATAATAGAGTCACACTGAGGCCTTCTCTGTGAAAAAGAAGGCAGATTTTAGGAGATGAGGAATCGGCCTTTTGTGTTTAGATGACACGAAATGATAGAAGTGAAACATCTTCAGAAAAATTTTGTTAAGACTGTTAAGGAACCGGGCCTGAAGGGGGCTTTGCGTTCCTTTATTCATCCTAAAAAGCAGACCCTTTGAAGAGGTCAAGGAATTTGACCTTTTAGGTGCCAAAGGGGCAGATTCTAGGTTTTATCGGGGCAAATGGTGCTAGGAAGTCGACCACCATTAAAATGCTGACAGGAATTTTGAAACCCACATCTGGTTTTTGTCGGATTAATGGCAAGATTCCGCAGGACAATTGTCAAGATTATGTCAAGGACATTGGAGTTGTTTTTGGGAAACGAACCCAATTATGGTGGGATTTGGCATTGCAAGAGACTTACACGGTTTTGAAGAAGATTTACTATGTGCCAGACTAGCTCTTCCATAAGCGAATGGACTTTTTGAGTGAAGTCTTGGATTTGAGGGAATTTATCAAGGATCCTGTTCGGACTCTTTCACTGGGTCAACGGATGCGGGCGGATATTGCAGCTTCCTTGCTTCACACTCCCAAGGTGCTCTTTTTAGATGAGCCGACCATTGGTTTGGACGTTTCGGTCTAGGATAACATTCGTCCGGGCTATTACCCAGATCAATCAGGAGGAAAAAACAACCATTCTCTTGGCCACTCATGACCTGAGTGATATTGAGCAACTCTGTGATCGGATTTTTATGATTGACAAGGGTCAGGAGATTTTTGATGGAACGGTGAGCCAACTCAAGGAAACTTTTGGCAAGATGAAGACTCTCTCACTATGAAGGCCTGCCTGAAATCATTATGGATAGACAGGGGAATAGCCTCAACATTGAATTCGATAGTTAACGCTACCAGTCATCCGATATTATCAAGCAAGCCCTGTCTGATTTTGAAATCCTCGATTTGAGTATGGTAGATACGGATATCGAGGATATTATCCGCCACTCTATCGAAAGGAGCTCTAAGATGATCAAATTGTGGCAACGTTATAAACCCTTTATTAATGCAGGTGTTCAGGAATTAATCACCTACGAGTCAATTTTATTCTTTATCGGATTGGGTATGTCATGGGAGCCTTTGTGGCCTTTTATCTCTGGGAGGCAGTCTTTGATTCTTCCCATGAGCCTTTGATTCAGGGCTTCAGTATGGAAGATATTACCCTCTACATCATCATGAGTTTTGTGACCAATCTGTTGACCAGGTCTGACAGCTCCTTTATGATTGGGGAGGGGGTAAAGGATGGTTCCATTATCATGCGCTTATTAAGACCAGTGCATTTTTCTGCCTCTTATCTTTTTACCGAGCTTGGTTCCAAATGGTTGATTTTTATCTCTGTTGGCCTGCCATTTTTGAATGTGATTATTTTGATGAAAATCTTGTCTGGACAAGGCATTGTAGAAGTGCTGGGATTGACGATTCTTTATCTCTTTAGCTTAACGCTCGCCTATCTGATTAACTTTTTCTTTAATATCTGCTTTGGTTTTACAGCCTTTGTGTTTAAAAATCTTTGGGGTTCAATCTACTCAAGACTTCCATAGTGGCCTTTATGTCAGGAAGTCTGATTCCCTTGGCTTTCTTTCCAAAGGTTGTTTCAGCTATTCTGCCACTCTTGCCTTTTTCATCCTTGATTTACACTCCGGTAATGATTATTGTTGGGAAATACGATGCCAGTCAGATGCTTCAGGCGCTTTTTCTCCAGTTTTTTTGGCTCTTAGTGATGGTGGGGCTTGTCTCAGTTGATTTGGAAACGAGTCCAGTCATTTATCACCATTTAAGGAGGTTAGTATGAAAAAATATCAACGCATGCATCTGATTTTTATCAGACAATACATCATGCAAATCATGGAGTACAAGGTCGATTTTGTGGTTGGTGTCTTAGAAGTCTTTCTGACTCAAGGCTTGAACCTCTTATTTCTTAATGTCATCTTTCAACACATTCCATCCCTAGAAGGATGGACTTTTCAAGAAATTGCTTTTATCTATGGATTTTCCTTGATTCCCAAGGGACTGGATCATCTCTTTTTTGACAATCTATGGGCACTAGGACAATGTTTAGTGCGAAAAGGGGAGTTTGACAAGTATCTGACTCGTCCTATCAATCCTCTCTTCCACATCCTAGTTGAAACCTTTCAGATTGATGCCTTGGGTGAACTCTTGGTCGGTGGTGTTTTACTAGCGACAACATTATCAAGCATTGCTTGGACTCTTCCAAAATTCCTGATTTTCCTAGTCTGTATTCCCTTTGCGACCTTGATTTATACTTCCTTGAAAATTGCAACAGCCAGCATTGCTTTTTGGACCAAGCAGTCAGGTGCCATGATTTATATTTTTTATATGTTCAATGATTTTGCCAAGTACCCGATATCAATTTGCAATTCGCTCCTTCGTTGGTTGATCAGTTTTATCGTGCCTTTCGCCTTTACGGATTCTTATCCAGCTAGATATTTCTTGCAAGATAAGAATGGGCTCTTTAACATCGGTGGTTTGATTTTGATTTCCCTTGTTTTCTTTTTTATTTCCTTGAAACTCTGGGATAGGGATTGGATGCCTATAAAAGTGCTGGTTCGTAAGAGGTAAAGATGAATTGACCATCACAGAATCTACACTGGCCAAGAAAACAAAAAGGTCTGTCTCGCTCTTTATGAAATAATCATTGCGCACAAAAGAAATGATTATTTCGAAGGGTTAAGCAATGACTTAAAGTACCATCAGTTGGAAGTTATCTACTACCAATCCTTGAATGTCACTCTTAAAGGAGATGTACATAAAGCAAGTGAGCCCTTTCGCAAGTTAGTCTTAGAAGATGACAGGCTTGTTCAGTATCAAAATAAAGATGTTTTCTATAGGGTGGAAGCCTACTATAAACAAGGAGAACCCACTATAAAATTACGTCTTCAAAGCCTTTTTCTGACTTTGGTTGGCCTTATATTTATCAATTTCATGATTCTAGTTGCCTCTCTATCCTTTCATGACTCTGATCCTAACGATCTAAGCTTACCCGTTTCTAAATATCCGCTTTTAACAGCGGATGTCTATTTAGTCTATTTCTTAATATGGATTTCCATCATACTGGTTGTCAAATGTATTAAACGAGCCTATTTACTGCCTTTTAAAGTGTTTACTTATAACGTTTTCAACCTTGGTGGAGGGAGTATAATTCTTAGGAATGTGAATTGTAATGAATCTGATAATGATGGATTTTCTTATTTTTATGGAATTTCCATGCCTACTGCAAATGGAAATATCCTGAAGAATACTGTGACTGGGAGGGCGAGTCAGTAGAAGACTGGTATGGTAAGAAGTATTTGAAGAAGCATAAGGGGATGTATAAGTGAAAAAGTTGAAATAATAAAATAAAGAAGCATCTGAGTCTGACTTCAGATGCTTCTTTGATGGTTATTGTATTTAGAATGAATCAAATTAAAGATGTTACTGATATTTTTTCTATTATATGTGATAAATTGCAAGAATAAGTGCAACGTTTACTCTGACTCATCCTCTAGATCTTCACAAGCAGTTCTGAAGGCTAAACATTTTCATGGTCGGTGATTGATATCGTATAAAGCCCTGTTAAAAGCCTCATCAGGGATAGCGGTCACAAATCCATTCAGGCGACCAGGAGGATTTTAAACCGTTCTCAATCTCTATTTTCAACTTTGATATCGAACGAGACTTCCGACTTTTTACTTAGCTATGTGGTCGTGCAGTTCCTGTGCTAAGGCTGCGGAATAATCATTTTGTCATCATCTTAACTCTCTTGAAATAGTAGACTTATGGACACTAAGTTTATTTGCAATTTAGCAAGGTTTCAAACCTATTATGGATTGTAACTTTTCTTATTAATATCGTATCTTTAACTTTAAGCCCTCTTTTTACTTTTGGACGTTATTATTAACTGAAGAGTATCATTTAATTGATGATCTCAGAATGAAAGCAAACATCTTAATAGTAGATGTTTGCCTTTTATAGTTTTGAATTCGTAATTTATGGACGTTGACTGATTCTCAACCAAAGATTTCTTTTGCTAGTGCTTTTCCTTTTGGAGTTGCTGCTAAGCCACCTTCGGCAGTTTCACGAAAGGCAGTTGGCATAGCTGAACCGACCTGATACATAGCGTCAACAACTTGGTCTACTGGAATGGCAGATGTGATACCTGCCAAAGCCATGTCGGCAGCTACTAGGGCAAAGCTTGCTCCCATAGCATTACGTTTGACACAAGGGACTTCGACTAATCCAGCTACAGGGTCGCAAATGAGTCCCAACATATTTTTTAGTACGAAGCAAATGGCTTGGCTAGCTTGAAAAGGTGTTCCACCAGCAGCCATTGTAATAGCCGCTGCAGCCATAGCAGAGGCAGACCCAACTTCGGCTTGACATCCTCCCTCTGCTCCAGAAATTGAGCCTTATTGGCGATGACTAGACCAAATGCTCCAGCAGTGAAGAGAAAATCCAGTTGCTGTGATTCGTTCAAGCCTAATTTTTCGATAGCAACAGTTAGAACAGCAGGCAAACAACCTGCTGAACCAGCCGTTGGAGTAGCACAAACTAATCCCATTTTGGCGTTAGATTCATTGACGGCCATAGCATTTCTTGCAGCCCCTAAGACAGCAGAGTCAGCCAAAGTCTTCCCTCTTTTGATGTAGGCATCCAGTTTGGCAGCGTCCCCCCCAGTTAAGCCTGTCGGTGATTTCTCTGGGGACAAACCAGTCTGAACAGAATCTTTCATCACTTCGAGATTTCGTGTCATGAGCTCTAAGATTTCAGAACGGTCACGTCCAGATAGCTCTGTTTCTGTGGCAATCATGAGTTCAGCAATATTACCTTGGTAATCACGGTCAGCTTGTTGAACCAATTCTTCAATAGTGTAAAACATGGAAATCTCCTCTTAACTGAAAAAATTCACATTATGCAAATTTGGAATTCTTGCGATATCAGCGACAGCTTCATCACACTGGTGAGAGTCAACTTCTATAATCATGATGGCCTTCTCACCAGCATTTTCTCGAGTGACAGTCATCTGAGCAATATTGATACCATAACGAGATAAAATATCAGTCACAAGAGCAACCATTCCTGGAACATCTTGGTGAACAATGATAAGTGTAGGTGTATTCATTTTGAGGTTGACCGCAAAACCATTGAGTTCAGTCACTTGGATATTCCCTCCACCGATGGAAATACCAGTGGCAGAGATAGTTTTTGTAGCATTTTTTAGTGTAATACGAGTGGTGTTAGGATGCGGTGCCTTGCTGTCTTTGTTGATCTTCCAGTAGACCTTAATACCTTTTTCGTGTGCAATATCAAGCGCATGCGGAATATCAGGATTATCAGTTTCCATACCTAAAATACCAGCCACAAGAGCCACATCTGTCCCATGACCTCGATAGGTTTTTGCAAAGGAATTAAAAAGTTGAAATTCTACTTCAGTGGGTGCATCACCAAAGATTGCCGAAACAATTTTTCCGATACGAACAGCTCCTGCAGTATGGCTTGAGGAAGGCCCTACCATGACAGGACTGATGATGTCAAAAACGGATTGAAATTTTAAATTTTTCATAACACGCCTCGTTTGATTAATCTTGTATTTTCAGTATACCATGAATTAGAGAGATTCGCTGTTTAAGTAAAAATCTATTGAAACCATAAAAAAAATAACTTATTTTAAGGTTTCTTTAAGGTTCAATAGATATAATAATGTTCTATTAAGTAAGCAATACTTATTTTTCATAAATCAGAGAGGGCGGCCTGCGGGTCGTCCTTTTTGGGTAGAAGAAGGCTATAGCAATTTCAACTAAGGCAGAAAAATCATATTAATTTTATACTAGGACTAAGATAATAAATCGTACCTCAATGATTGGACTTTTTTCCAATTATTGAGGTATTTTTGTTTTCAATTGAGAAATATAAATCATGAATAATTTGAAACTTTTACAATCGGTCATAACTTTTATTTATGATGCGCCATAAAAAAATAGCTTATGCAAGACAATTGTTTGGTGATAACATAAAAAACATATTTAAAGAAAAGGAAGTACAGGGATGAAGATAAAAGCACAAAGAGGAAATCAACTAAGAACTAAGGGATGGCGTCAAGAAGCGCTTCTTAGGCTCTTGGAAAATGTTTTGGAAAATGCTGAAGATCCTGATAATCTTATCGTTTATGGTGCTCTAGGCAAAGCAGCAAGAGATTGGTCGTCGTATGAAGCTATTGTCGAAAGTTTAAAAACGATTGAGGAAGATGAATCCTTAATTATACAATCTGGGAAACCTATAGGCATTTTAAAAACACATCCAGATGCTCCCTTGGTTATAATGGCTAATTCTAATTTAGTTGGAAAGTGGGCGACTTCGGAAAATTTTTATGATTTGTATGATAAAAACTTAATTGCTTGGGGTGGATTGACTGCAGGAGATTGGCAGTATATTGGTTCACAAGGCGTCATACAGGGAACATATGAAATCTTTAAGTCTATTAGTCGTCTTTATTTCAGCGATGATTTGTCAGGGAGATTAATTCTTACTGCTGGTATGGGTGGAATGGGTGGTTCTCAACCTCTGGCAGCTAAAATGGCGGGTGCAAATATTATTGTTGTCGATGTTAATGAAGACAATATTGATAAGCGTTTATCAATTGGTTATGTTGATAAAAAGACTGATAGTTTAGATCAAGCATTGTCGTGGATAGATGATGCTAAAAGAAAAGGTGAAAATGTTTCTATTGCAGTTATCGGAAATGCAGCAACAGTCTATCAAGATATTTTAGATCGAGGAATCGTTCCTGATATTGTGAGTGATCAGACAGCAGCTCATGATCTTCTTTATGGCTATGTTCCAGAAAATTACTCTTTAGAAAAAGTGATACGAGTTCGTCAGTCAAATCCAAAGAAACTAGAATCTGATGCTGGTGCTTCAATTGCTAAAGAAGTCAGAGCAATTCTTTCTTTCCAAAATAAAGGTGCTAAAGTTTTTGATAATGGGAATAATATTCGTACACAGGCAAAAAGGTTCGGAGTTGAGAATGCCTTCGATATTCCTATTTTTACAGAAGCTTTCTTAAGACCTCTATTTGAAAGAGCCATAGGTCCTTTTCGTTGGATAGCCTTGTCAGGGAATCCAAAGGACATTCACATTATTGATGATTATCTTTTAGAGCACTTTTCAGATAATACCATTATCACAGATTGGATCAAATTAGCACGTAAGTATGTTCCTTTTCAAGGATTACCTGCTCGTATCGGATGGTTAGGCCATGAGGAAAGAACTCAATTAGCTTTAGCTGTTAATGATTTAGTAGCAGAAGGTGTTCTATCAGCACCAGTTGCCTTTACACGTGATCATTTGGATGCTGGAGCTATGGCACATCCTAATATTATGACTGAGAATTTAAAAGATGGTTCTGATGCCATTGCAGACTGGCCACTGTTAAATGCCATGTTAGCGGCATCGTCTAAAGCAGATTTGGTCGCTATCCATTCAGGTGGAGGAGGATACACCGGTTATATGCAGAGTGCTGGTATTACTGTTGTAGCTGATGGGACACATGAAGCTTCTGAACGTCTCCAGTTATCAATTACCAATGACACTAGCTTAGGTGTTCTTCGCTATGCGGATGCTGGCTATGAAGCATCTCTAGACGAGATTGAGCAAAAACGTATTAGACGTGTTCATTTATAAAGGAGTGAAGTTTTAAATGACGATAAAATATTTGACTAAGAACGATGTGTTAGCTGCTTGTATTGGAGGTTCCGTTTATGCGAGTGGTGGCGGTGGCTTTTATGAGCACGGACTTGAAATGGGAGAGGCAGCAGTTGCATTATCTCCAGTAGTCTTAAAAACTATTGATGAGTTTGAAGAGGATGATTTGATTATCACTCAAACAGCAATTGGAGCACCGGCTGGGACAACAGATTGGCAGATGTTGGGAAAAGATTATATTCGTGCGGTAGAATTACTCCTTGAGAAACATCCCCATCCTGAAAAAATCAAAGGTATATTAACACCTCAGAATGGAAAATCCAGTTCGACAAACGGTTGGCTATCAGCATCAGCATTGGGATTAGCTGTTGTTGACGCTACTGGTGATATCAGAGCCCATCCTACTGGAAAAATGGGAAATATGGGTGTAGCTAATGATACGACTTATGAAACTATTCAAGCTGTGTCAGGTGGACGTCGTGAAACAGGTCGCCATATTGAGTTATCCGTGCAAGGAACGGCAGCTTACACTTCGAAAATTCTTCGAATAGCTTCGGATTTATCAGGCGGTTTCATTGCTGCTGCCCGTCATCCTCTCACAGTATCTTATATCAAACAGAATGCTGTTATTGGAGGCTTATCTAAGGCTATTGAATTGGGATATTGCATACTAGAACATCAAAATGAAGATGGTTCATCGATTATTGATGCTATTGTTAAGCATACTCATGGAGAAATTTTAGCTAAAGGTAAGGTTATTGCCAAGGATATGACTTACACCGATGAAGCTTTTGATGTTGGTAAGGTAAAAATAAAACTGAATCGGATAATGTAACGCTCCATGTTCAAAATGAATTTATGGCTGTAGATAGTCAAGCACTAGGACGTGTTGCTACTTATCCTGATGTTATTACTTTATTTAGGGCAAAAGATGCCAAGGCCTTGAGTACTGACGAGATTAGTATTGACGAAGAAGTTGTTGTTTTCAAAATTTCACATAAACATTTTCCGTTAAGTACTGGTGTGAAGGATCCTAGTGTCTACCCCGAAGTAGAGAATGTTTTAGGTATAGACTTGTATAGACATGCTTTCAAATAAGTTACGATTTAGGTGATAAGGTATGGAATTAACAGGATACGGATTGACCGTTGAATCAATTGAACGTGTAGTTAAGGGGGAAAAAGTGACAATAGCTCCTGAAGCTTATCATCGTCTCAAAGCTTCGAGGAAGGTCGTATTACAGGTTCTTGATAGTCAGCAACAGATTTATGGTCTTAATACTGGTGTTGGTAAAAATAAGGATAGAAAAATCCCGAAAGATAAAATTGAGGAATTTAATCGTCAGTTAATCTATGCCCACTGTGTTGGAATTGAACCAGAACTATCTATTGATAATGTTAGAGCAGCAATGTTGATACATCTTAACAATATGCTTAAAGGATACGCAGGTATCCAGGTTGCCATTCCAGAACGTTTAGTTGATTTTTTGAATTTAGGAGTTACTCCAGTTGTAAACGGCTTTGGTTCTGTTGGTGAGGGTGATATTGGTATTTTATCTTATATAGGTTTGGGATTAATGGGAGAAGGACTTGTTGATTATGAAGGTAATCGCTATGAGGCTAGAGAAGTTTTTAAGCGACTTCATCTTAAACCTATTCGTTTTTATGCTAAAGATGGATTAGCGGTAATTAGCTCAAATGCTGTTTCGTTTTCACGATTATCTTTATTGATTCCAAAAATTAAAAATCTTTTGTATTGGTTTGATCTGGCCTGTAGTTTATCTTTAGAAGCTTTAGGTGGAAATATAACACCTTTGGATGATTTGGTGGTTAAGGCGAAACATCACAATGGTCAAAACATAAGTAGTCAGCATTTTCAATCTGCCTTGAGGGACAGTTATTTATTAAATAATAAAACAAAAACGGTTCAAGATCCTCTCAGCTTTAGAAATGCCACACTGATTCATGGTGCCGCTTATGATAGTTTATCGTATGTTGAGGAGCAACTGTTACTTGAATTAGAGTCATCTGATGACAATCCAATGGTTGATATTGACAATCAACGTATTTTGTCAACACCACATTTTGAAACATTAAATGTTAGTTTGGCGATTGAAATGTTGAACGTTGCTTTGAGTCATGTTTCTAATGCTTCAATTCAACGTATGATTAAACTAGGTAATCCGGATTTTACAGGTTTGAGTCGTTTTTTAATTGCCGATGAGCACCAATATTTCGGATTACAAGCTTTGCAAAAGACGGCTGCTACCTTAGATGTTGAGATTCATCATGCTTGTCAAACTTTATCAAATATTTCCTATCCTTTGGCAGGAGAAATGGAAGATAGGCAAACCAACCTACCTTTAATTCTTCAAGAACTAGATGGAATTGTAAACAAACTTCACGAAATTTTGGCTATTGAGTTACTTTATGCTACTCAAGCCATATCTATACGTTTTCCAGAGGAAAGACCTTTAGGTTTATTAACTCATGAAGTATTCCAAATATCTTTGAACGATACGGTACTTTACAAGACCATCATATGCTTTATCAGGTTATTAGAGGTATTTCAAAAGATATAGGAAAAATTTGTATACGAACTTTATTTACTAAAGATTACGTCTCAGCTTAGTAGATAAAGACGGGAATACAGTAATGAAAAGGAGATTAGGGTGATCATTCAACAAATACAACAGTATTTTATAGAACATGGTAAGGATTATGTCAAAATACTTGGAGATCATGTAGCGTTAAGTGGAGAGGCTTTGATGATTGCTTTAGTAATTGGTTTACCTTTGGGTTATCTTAGCTTCTCAAACCCTAAATTAAAACAGGTTGCTAGTTTTTGTACTCAGGGTTTGAGAGTTATTCCTAGTTTAGGTCTATTGTTTATTCTTATTCCTTTTATTGGTGTAGGCCGGTTACCTGCAATTATTGCTCTGGTTGTATTAGCAGTTCCTCCTATTTTATTAAACACTATTGTGGGGTTTAATGAGGTTCCACAGATATTAATTGAGACAGCTACTGGACTTGGAATGACAAAGTGGCAAACATTATATAAAGTGAGGTTTCCCTTAGCAAGTCCACATATCTTAAATGGAATTAAACTCGCTTTAATTGAAGTAATTGCTAGTGCCACTCTTGCGACTTATATTGGTGCAGGTGGACTTGGTACAATCATTTTTACAGGTTTGGGTCTTTATCGCTATGATCTTCTGATAATTGGTGGTGGGTCGGTCGCTTTATTATCGTTTATAAGTATGATTCTTTTTGACTTACTAATCAGTCGTTTGCCTATTGAAAAACACAAGAAAAGGAGTTATAAAATATGAAGCGTAAAAAATTATTTTTAGGAATTTTACTAGCTATTATTATTGGTGTTGTGACGGGTTTTGTTTTTGTAGGAAAACATTCCCATAATGTAAATAGTTCTAAGACGAATGCCACAATACGAATAGGATCTAAAGATTTTACTGAAAATCTAGTTGTAGCTGAAATTTATGCCTTAGCTTTAGAAGATAATGGCTATAAAGTTCAGAGAGTTTCTAACATTTCTAGTTCTTTGATTCATCGTTCATTGATAAATAAAGAGATTGATTTGTATCCAGAATATACGGGAACTGGCTTACTCTCAATCTTAAAAGAACCGATGGAAACAGACTCTCAAAAAGTATATGAAACCGTCAAAAAAGACTATGAGAAAAAGTTCAAGGTAACTTGGTTGAAATATGCTTCAGCAAATGATGGTCAAGGGTTAGTCATTCGAACGGATATTGCAAATCAGCTGGGAATTAAGACAATTTCAGACTTACAAAAACATGCCTCTGAGTTGAATTTTGCTTCTCAAGGTGAATTTGATCAGAGAGAGGACGGTATTCCTGGATTAGCTAAAACTTATGGAGATTTTTCATGGAAGTCTTCCAAGGTTTATGACAATAGCTTGAAATACACCGTTTTAGACAATAAAGAAGCTGATGTCACTCCGGCATATACAACTGAAGGTCAATTGGTTAATACAGATAATTATCTTCTTTTAAAAGACGACAAAAATTTTGCCCCCTTATAATTTGGCTCCTATAGTTCGAGATGATGTGTTGAAGTCTAATCCGAAAATAGAAAGTACGTTGAACAAAATTTCTGAAAAATTGGATACAGCGACTGTGACTAAACTTAACGCTAAAGTAGATGTAGAGGGTCAAAACTATCAAAGAGTAGCACAAGAATTTTATAAAACAATCAAATAGAGAGAAAATGTATGACAGAAATAATAAAATTTGATCATGTGACAAAGCGTTACGGTGATAAGATTGTTATTGATAATCTTAATTTTTCGATAAAAACAGGAGAATTTATTACCATCTTAGGTACATCTGGATCTGGAAAAACGACTACTTTAAAAATGATAAATCGTCTCATAGAACCCAGCTCAGGAGCTGTAATATTTGATGGTAGCCAAATTGATCAGCTAGATGAAATTACGTTACGACGTCGTATAGGTTATGTTGTTCAACAGATTGGACTTTTTCCTCATCAGACAGTTGAAGAAAACATCGCTACTGTTCCAAAATTACTTAATTGGGACAAAAAAACAATAAAGGCGCGTGTGTCAGAGTTATTATCATTAATCAAGCTACCTTATGATCAATATGCTAAGAGATATCCTAATGAATTATCTGGTGGTCAGCAGCAACGTGTTGGAGTAGCACGAGCTTTGGCTGCAGATCCAGTGTGACGCTTTTGACGAACCTTTTGGGGCTATCGATGCCATTACAAGAAGTGAATTACAAGAAGAACTGTTGACGATTCATAAAACATACCCAAATAAAACCTTTGTTTTTATCACTCATGATATTTACGAAGCATTTAAATTGGGAACTCGAGTTATGATTATGGACGAAGGAAAAATTGCGCAATTTGATACACCAGAAGCCATTTTAAAGAAACCTGCAAATGATTTTGTTAAGCGACTACTTGATACAGCCAAAAACCAAGAAAGCTTATGGGGGTAGGAATATGTTTGATGTTTTTAGAAATTCTTATGATGAATTTCTTAGTGCTTTACTAGAACATATTGAGATAAGTTTTATTGCGATAGTTACTGCAATTGTATTAGCAATTTTTGTTACAATATTTCTTAACTTTTATAAAGAATTTAGTCATGTTACTATTTATCTTTTTTCTTTAATGTATGCCATTCCTTCATTTGCTTTATTTGCTCTCTTGATACCTATTACGGGATTAGGTCAAACAACAGCTATCATTGTCTTAGTTATTTATGCTCAATATATTTTAGTTCGAACTTTTTTGTCAGGACTATCACAAGTTGATAAACATGTTATTGAAGCAGCAAAGGCTATGGGGATGACTAAGTGGCAGATTTTGTTAAAGATTCAATTTCCTTTAGCTCAAAAGTCATTTTTCGCTGGTTTAAGATTGGCTTCAACTGCCATTATTGCAATCGCTACAATTGGAGCAACGATTAATGCAGGCGGTCTCGGAGTCATACTCTTTGATGGGCTACGTACGATGAATCTTACAAAACTTTTATGGGGAATTATCTTAACTGTAGGTCTAAGCTTATTGACAAACTTAATAATTTGTCTTGTTGAAGAGTTGTTCCAAAAGGAATATTCTGTTTAGATATTTAACACTATTGGTGTTTTAGCTTATTAACGTTAGTAATTTCAATAAATACATCTTTATTTATTCGTTTGTTGACATGTTAAGACTTCTTCAACAATTACTTAGTAGTAGCAATGTATAAAATTTTTGGACTGATTAACTAAAGAAAAATGAGCGAAAAATAGACAAGAAAAAAAACACCCAATCTGAACCGTTTCTTTACGAAATACCTTCAGACTGAGTGGTATTTTTAGCTATTTTTCAATTTTAAAGTAAGACCGAGATTGAAGTGCTTTTAGTAACAAGAGACTAAATAGTGTTGTTAGGGTAATTTTGATGAGGTCTGGTAGTACAAATGGTAGGACTACAATTTTAGAGTAGTTAGGATAGGAGAGTGAGTGAAAATTATAAAACTAATGGCACCTCCGATGAAAAGGACCACTTCACCTAAAAAAGTTTGCGATGAAAATTTGTATTAGGCTTTTCTTACGATTTGCGATAAGTGATGTGACTAATGCTCTTAGTGGGAAGAAAAGCAAAATTCCACCAGTTAGTCCAATAAAGGCGTGAAGACCACCATTGCCACCAGAGAAAACTGGTAGACCAATTGCTCCTAATAAAAGGTAAAGTAAAACGGAAAGAGTTGCTTCTTTAGGGCGATAAAGTGTAGCAATTAAGCCGATTACCAATGTTTGAAGTGTGATAGGAATAGATCCTAAAGCAATCTGAAATGGCGATAGAGCTACGATTAAGGCAGCACCTAGTGCAATTAAGGTTATGGAATAATTTTTGTTCATTTATGTTAACCTCCTAGATGTTTTACGTTGACTTTTTATAAAAAGTCACCTCTGATGTCAATATTTTCATTGATAATGTGGTGGTAGGCAGGTAATCACCTTGTAGTCTTAATGGTTGGTCAGCTAAATGTCAACGATTGTGGGATTGTGGTATAATCAAGTCAGAATGAATTCTGAAAGGATATTACTCTTGCCATACAAATTCCTACTTTTTGACCTCGACCACACTCTCCTAGATTTTGACCGTGCTGAAGATTTGGCCTTAACTTTCCTACTAGAAGAGGCTGGTGTGGCTTCCCAAGAAATCAAGGTTTATAAAGACCACTATATTCCCATGAATCGTGCCATGTGGGAGGACCTCAACCATGGTTTGATTACAAAACCTGAATTACTTCGTACGCGCTTTTCACGTCTCTTTGAGCACTTTGGAAAAGAAGTAGATGGTAGTTTCTTAGCTGGCCGTTATCAACATTTTTTGAGTCAACAGGGGCAGGAACTTCCTCAGGCTCATGCTTTTTTAGCGGATGTCAAAGACCGTGGTCACAAGATTTATGCAGCAACTAATGGTGTTAGTTTTATCCAACGTGGTCGCTGCAGGCTTCAAGTATTTTACCTTTCTTCGACGATGTCTTCATCTCTGATGAGGTGGGTGCCCACAAACCGTCTACAGACTTTTTTGATAAAATTGCCAATCAGGTCCATGATTTTCACCCAAGCTCAGCTCTCATGATTGGTGATAGTCTAACTGCTGATATCCAGGGTGGTAATAATGCGGGTATTGATAGTGTCTGGTTTAATCCAAGTAACATAGTCAATGAGACTCCAGCTGTTCCAACCTATCAAGTCAAAAGTTATGAGGAAATCCTGAAGATTTTGTCCAAGTAAAGCTATGATAGCCATGATTCCGAAGAGCTTTTTAGCTCTTTTTTTGCTAAAATGAAAGCATGAATGGTCTGATTAAACATAAGTTGGAACTGCTCCCAAGCAACCCAGGGTGTTATCTCCACAAGGACAAATTCGGCAATATTATTTATGTCGGTAAGGCTAAAAATCTAAAAAATCGTGTGCGTAGCTATTTTCGTGGAAGCCATGATACCAAGACGGAGCTTTTGGTATCTGAGATTGCAGACTTTGAATTTATCGTAACCGAGTCTAATATCGAGGCCCTGCTTTTGGAAATTAACCTCATTCAAGAGAATATGCCCAAATTTAACATTCGCCTCAAGGATGGCAAGTCTTATCCATTTATCAAGATTACTAAGGAACTCTATCCAAGGCTCTTGATTACCCGCCAGGTTAAGAAGGATGGTGGTCTCTATTTTGGTCCTTACCCAGACTCTGGTGCAGCCAATGAAATCAAGAAGCTGTTGGACCGTATTTTCCCCTTTAAGAAATGTAAAAATCCTGCTAACAAGGTCTGTTTCTATTACCATATTGGCCAATGTAATGCCCACACCATCTGTCACACCACTGAGGACTATTGGCAAGGTTTGGTTGAGGATGTCAAGAATTTTCTAAACGGTCATGATGATAAAATCGTTAACCAGCTTAAGGCCAAGATGAAGGACATGTCTGATCAGATGGCGTTTGAGCGGGCAGCAGAATATCGAGATCTGATTGAGGCAGTGTCGACGCTCAGGACCAAACAAAGGGTTATCCGTCAAGATATGCAGGACCGCGATATTTTTGGCTACTACGTGGACAAGGGCTGGATGTGTGTTCAAGTTTTCTTTGTTCGCCAAGGAAAACTCATCCAGCGTGATGTAATATGTTCCCTTACTATAATGATGCTGAGGAAGATTTTCTAACCTATATGGGTCAATTTTACTTGGATAGCCGTCATCTCAAGCCTAAGGAGATTTTCATTCCAGGGGACATTGATCAAGAGTCTGTCGAAGCTCTGGTCGGAGATGAAGTCAAGGTTTTTAAACCGAAAAGAGGCGAGAAAAAGCAGTTGGTTAATCTGGCAACGAAAAATGCCCGTGTCAGCCTGACTCAAAAATTTGATCTTCTTGAAAAAGATATAGCCAAGACCCAAGGAGCCATTGAAAATCTAGGCAAACTCATGGGAATTCCGACACCGGTTCGCATCGAGTCCTTCGATAACTCTAACATCATGGGAACGAGCCCTGTATCTGCCATGGTCGTTTTTGAGAACGGCAAACCTAATAAAAAAGAGTACCGCAAATACAAGATTAAGACGGTTGAAGGTCCTGACGATTATGCCAGCATGCGTGAGGTCATTCGTCGCCGTTATAGTCGTGTCAAACGTGATGGTCTAACCCCACCAGACCTCATTATCATGGATGGTGGTCAAGGTCAGGTCAATGTCGCTAAGGACGTGCTTCGTAATGAGCTGAATCTATCTATCCCGGTTGCAGGTCTTCAGAAAAATGACAAGCACCAAACCAATGAATTGCTCTTTGGAGATCCTTTGCGAGTCATTGATTTGCCACGTCAATCCGAGGAGTTTTTCCTCCTTCACCGTATTCAGGATGAAGTACACCGCTTTGCCATCACCTTCCATCGACAAGTCCGTAGTAAGAATAGTTTCAGTTCCAAACTTGATGGCGTGGAGGGGTTGGGACCTAAACGCAAACAAAAACTCCTCAAAAACTTCAAATCAATGACAGCTATCCAACAAGCCAGTGTCGAAGACATCCAAGCTCTTGGAATTCCTAAAAAAGTAGCTCAAGCTTTATTAGATAAGTTGAGCCAAGATAGTCATTAAAGAAAATTTAAATTAATTAAGTCATTTTTTGTTATAATAAGATGATTTAAAAAGGGAAAGGAGTCATGCTATCAAAAACGAAGCTAAAATTGAACGTCTTTATGATAAGAGTCGTCGAGGCTTTCTTCGTGGAATATTTAGTCGTGCTACGATTATCTTCTTAATCATTATACTGCAGCTTGTTGTTGTGGCCATGTCTTACCTCTGGTTGTATCAATATAGGATACACCTGCAAGTAACAGAAGTAGTCCTTTGTATTCTGGCCATTATCTATCTCTTCCAAAGTGATATGGAACCAACAGCCATCAACACTTGGCTCCTGATTGTATTGCCTTTTCCAATTATCGGAGCCCTGCTCTTGGCTTACACGAAACTTGATATAGGTTACACAGGGATGAAGCGTGCTATTCAGAGCAATATTGACCGCAGTTCTGGTATTCTGAAACAGGATAATCAGGCCCTCGAAGAGCTTAAGCAGTGTCACACGAGCAACTATAACTTGGTCCAATATCTTGAAAATGTGAATGGTTCTTTTCCAGTTTATCGTCACACGAAGACGACCTATTTCCCAAGTGGTGAAGACAAGTTTGAAGAAATGAAGAAACAGCTCCTTAAAGCAGAGAAGTATATTTTCTTAGAATATTTCATCATTAGTGAAGGTGAGATGTGGGGTGAAATCCTAGCAATCTTGAAACAGAAGGTTCAAGAAGGGGTGGAAGTTCGAGTACTGTATGATGGCATGAATGAATTCTCAACCTTAAGTTTCGACTATAAGAAACGTTTGCAAAATATAGGCATTCAGTCTCGTGTTTTTGCATCAGTGACGCCATTCTTGTCGACCTATTATAATTACCGTGACCATAGAAAAATTTTGCTGATTGATGGTAAGGTTGCTTTCACAGGTGGGGTTAATTTAGCTGACGAGTATATTAACAAGATTGAGCGTTTTGGTTATTGGAAAGATACTGCCCTTATGCTGGAGGGGCCAGCGGTTGATACTTTCATAGTCCTATTTCTGCAGATGTGGACCTACTCTCATGAACTGCTAGATGTGACACCGTATATGGTTGAACATGAGTGCTTTGACACTCTTGGCTTTGTTGTTCCTTATGGAGATATTCCATTAGACAAGGATAAAGTTGGTAAGAATGTCTATATTGATATTCTTAACCATGCCCGTGATTTTGTTCATATCATGACACCTTATCTTATTTTAGATGGTGAGTTATTACATGCATTGAAATTTGCGGCTGAGCGTGGGGTAGACGTTATTATCATCATGCCTGGCATTCCTGATAAAAAGTCAGCTTACTACCTAGCTAAGACCTACTACCCAACACTGCTGGCCTCTGGCGTTAAAATCTATGAGTACACCCCTGGATTTATTCATGCTAAGGTCTTTGTAAGTGATAATAGTAGGGCTGTTGTAGGAACGATTAATTTAGATTACCGAAGTCTATATCATCATTTTGAGTGTGCGACCTATCTTTATGGGACTTCTTCGGTTCTTGATATTGAGGAAGATTTCCAAGCGACAAAAGACCAGTGTCACCGAGTCAGCACGACTGATGTTAAAAATCTTCCATTCTATCAAAAGACTCTAGGTTTATTGGCCAGACTAGTTGCGCCATTGATGTAATGTCATTTTTGTAAGAAGAGGGTTGAGCCCTCTTTTTTTAAAGTTTAAAAGGCTCCTTGTCAACTGTAGTGGGTGACGAAAAGCTAATATCTAGAGAGGACCGGATAGGTTTTCTCTTTTTGTATGTTCAGAGTGATGAAGACACGCTTCCTAAAGTTGATGAAGTTTCTAAAACCA